>MDTG01223726.1_pt1 | contig 15075 bp, 4 predicted proteins | sample 811421 | NCBI WGS metagenome assembly MDTG01 (sample SAMN05326645, study PRJNA326480) | marine metagenome | isolation source: seawater | place: Pacific Ocean: South East | collected 2011
AGTTGAATATTACCTTGTGCTAAGATATTCTCAGTAACAACAAGGCCTTTTTTGACCTTAAAATCTTTATCGTTTGCCATAGTTCCCTTTCCCTGTGGCTTTTACCTTATTTATAATATAGTTCTCTGTATTTTAGCTCTAACCGTGCCAGTATCAGCAGATTTTGTTAATTTTAATAATAAATTTGTACCATCAGAATCAATGCTAAAAGAACCAAGCTGACTATCATTCATCATAGTTGAAACAATACCATAGTTTGTCATAAGTGCTCTGCCATTTCCATTGTATGTCATGAGTATCTTACTGACTTGACTATGATTTATTACAGAATCGTCAAGTGAAACTAGATATTCTGCGGAAACAAATGTATTTCCATGCGCAATTTGATTTATAGTAGTTGCTCCACTAGCAGCAATGAATTGCGAACTTCTACCGACACTTAGTATATAATCAGAGTCAGAAGCATGTTTGTGATGAGCGATCTTTTCAAAATTTCCATTAGTGGCAACATTCGCTTTATAGTTATCTCGAGTTACAAATACTGATCCTTCATTCTGAGATGCACTTGGTAGTCCTAAAGTATTTGCAACACTGTTCTTGAAGAATATAGATCTTTGATTAAAATCTACATCTCTTTGACCTATTCCAGTTATAAGATCTACATGAGCTGAATCTATAGCTGTTTTTATATAGTCGCTATCAGTTGCTGTTCTAATATAAGCACTATCGGCAGCTGTTAAGATATAGTCGCTATCAGCAATTGATAATACATAAGCAGAGTCTGCCGCAGATAAGATATACGCGCTATCGGCAGCAGTTCTAATATAAGCTGAATCTGTTGCTGTTCTAATGTAATCTGAATCCGCATGAAATCTTATGTAACTTGAGTCAACCAGACTTACATCGCCAATTTTTGGATTTATGAAAGCAAAGTTCTCTGTACCGTCAGCAATAGCATGCCTATTAAGTTTTCCATCAATGGTAACACCGGAATCGGTAGTTGATAAAGCATCTCTTTCAAATCCTCTATTAGAATGAGCTAGAACAACACGCCCAGCTTTAAGGTGAAGAAACTTTCCTGTACCTAAAGTGTTATTAAAAAATTTAATTTCAGCAGAATCGCCATCACCAGTTCCAGATACATGCTTAATCTCAAAGTCACCAGTTCCAAAACTTTGTATGTGATCATGTACTCCAGCCTGACCAAATTTTAATTTTTCACCATCAAAATATTCAATTGTCTTGATGTAATCTGAATCTAGAGCAGTCTTAATATAAGCTGAATCAGCAATCGTTCTGATATAATCAGAGTCGATAAAATTTATTGCTCCAGCAGAATCTAAGTAAGCCCCATCGTCTCCAACAGTTTCAAGTAAGCCTTTAATATATGTTCCAGTAAGAATCCCGGTAAGTAAGTCTTGACCACCAATTTCTAATCCAGTAGCAGCATTGATATTTCCACCTACGTCAAGTGTAGCACTTGCTATTGTTCCTATTCCTAAATTGATTCCAACATTTTTACCACCATCATATCTTATATTACCAGTTGTTGCATCATCTTTAAATTGTACATCAGATATTTCAGTAAGAATACCATTCTTTTCTATGAGTATCTTTGCAGCATTTCCAGTTAATTTAAGGAGACCGTTAATCTCCATAGCATCGACACCTCCACCAACTCTTAAAGTCTGTGAAGTATTTGGAGCAATACCAATTCCAACTTTTACACCACCGTATAGATTTGGTTTACCTGCTGCAGTTATTTCTGCGGATGTTAGTTGTACCTGACCTGTTGTATTGTTAAACCTAAATGGTGTGTTTTCATCGATTTGCTCAGTAATAAGTGCCAGTGCTTCAGATGAATCAAGAAATAGTGAAGTATCTATTCTAGTATTGATATATGTAGGATCAATTACATTTTGTACTGAATCAAACAATCCAAAACCAAAAGCTTTTCTCGTTCCATCTGGTTGTTGTCTTGACACTCTAGCAAAAACATAAGCTGAATCAAAGAAATCTATTGCACTATCTGGACCTATGTTATATTCTAATGTTTGATGACTTACATACAGGTCGCCGATAGAATCGATCGATGGAATAATTCTAGTTCCACTTAGATAAAGCCCGGTGGTGAAATTTATACCACCTTCAACATCTAGTTTTGGATTTGGAAACCCAACTATATTACCTGGTACCTTTCCAATTCCTACTTGTTTACTGCCAGTATATTCTATGTTTTGAGAAGAATTGTTTCGTCTGAAGAATGCGGTAGGCTGAAAATAATCTCCTAATGTAACTGCGCTCTTAACGTAATCACTATCCGCATTTTGTTTTGTAATATAGTTAAAATTAACTACATCATTCTTTATATAATCTTCAAGTCTTACATCATGTCTGTAGTAATCAAATGGTGCTTTAATATTAAGATGACCACCATCGATTTCCATTAAGTATGTAGTATTAGGTGTTACAGTTCCAATTCCAACTCTACCACCTATAACAGCGAAAGTATTATTAGCAGTAATATTTCCTGAGAAATTATTATTAAGACCTATTCCAATTGAATTTGTTCCACTTACTGTTACGCCAGAACCAATTGCTAATGATCTAGAACCAGTAGAAGTATTATTAGCACCTATCGCTAAGCCAGTACCAGATGCGGTATTATTCTCACCAAATACTATACCACCATTTGTAACTGCGTTGTCACGTCCAAATGCCATTGGAAATTCTGTTGAAGAAACTGGATTACTATCACCAGTGACAGCATTGTCATATCCAAATGCTAAACCTGAGAGCCAAGCATAGTTTCCAGCACCAAAGGCATAACCACCTTGTCTACCAGTGTTAGATGTACCAAATACGAAACCATTGTCAATAGTAGTGTTGTTAGCTCCATATTGCATACCAGACATTGTTCCGGAACCTGTTACTTTCTTTTCAACACTTGCTCCAGTACCAAATACATAGCCAAAGTCTCCATTTGTTAAATTATTGTTATCACTACCATAAACATGCATCTGGTTGTTGCCGGAATTATTTTGCCCGAAATAAAATCCAGAAGTATTATTAATGTTTGCTATTCCAACAGCCACCATCGGCCCACTGCCGTGTGTCTGGTTTTGCTTACCATTACTACTATTATTGAGACCTACTATTACTGTTTGTCTACCAGTATATTGTCCACTATTACTTGAGTTTCCTTTACCAACAACTACAGCACTATATGAGTTTGATGATTGACCATATCCTAATACGACCGCACTTTCACTGTTACTTCGGTTTGACTTTCCTACTACAACAGTATTACCTTGACCTGATGCACTATTGTCGCCACCTATCACTACACTTCCATGACTAGAAGATGTGTTATTAACACCAATGGCTGCAGAAGCTCTATGAGATCCTACAGCGTTGTTAATACCAATTGCAACAGTACTTTCTCCTGATCTGTTATCTCTACCTATTGAAGTACCAGATTGTCCGGTACTATTACTTCTACCTATTGAAGTACCACTAACACCCGCACTCTGATCTCTTCCAATTGATACACCATTTTGACTAGCGTCTGAATTGATACCCATTGCAACAGCACCAATTCCGCCACTATTCCCATCTCTACCTAAAACAACTGAGCTTACAGAGCCGCTTATATCCTTACCAATAACAACGGCATTTCCTTCTGCACTTATGCCATGGCCTATTCCCGTTGCTTTAAGATTCCTAGATTGATAGTTAGTTGTATTTACATCACTTCCTATTGCAACACCTGAATAAGATGAAATATCACTACCTATTGCGACAGTATCACTTTTGTCATCATTTCTAATATCTTCACCTATCGAAACCTGCCTTGAGGCTGGTTCAGCAGTTGAAGACTTGTGTGTTATGTCTATTCCAATCGCAACACTTTTCTTTGCTCGATTGTCAATATTTGATCCAATTGCAACATTTTCTTGATGATTAAATTGTGTGGTAAATCCTATGTTATCATTACCGGTATAAGTAAGCATTCCTGCTGTAACTTTATAACCTATCGCAACACTATAATTTTTAGCATCAGTATTTGCACCTAATGCTACTGAAGACTGCCCAACAAAAAGATCGTCCCAAGCTGTTGCAGACATAGTCCGCCCACCACCAGCTTTTCCGCTACCGGCCTCTATAGCACCTGCCCTCAAAGCTGCTCTTTGAGGGATCCACATAAATCTTGAACCTTCGCCGATCGGTGGCACTACATCGAAAGTTGTTGATCCACCAATTCCATCCCAAGTATCTTGTTTAAATATAGCGTTACCTTGGTTAAGTTGCAGTTTAGTATCGCTATCACTGATTAGACCTCCACCTTTACTATATTGAATTGAAGTTTGATTTCCTCCAATTATTACACCACCATTACCTTGATAGAATAATGAAGAAACTTGCCTAGCATCAGTAGCAAAATTCCATTGCGTATTAGAATTAAGTCGACTTCCTACTAAGTTTGAATCAACGATCTCCATAACGTTAGAGTCAAATGACATTAACTTTCTATCGATAACTGCTTTAGTGGCGGGATCTTTAACCTCTCTAAACATTTGGAATCTGTTTTGAGGTGCTCTAGGATGTGATATTATTGTTGTTGCAGTTGCGCCACCTTGACCATCTATAAAACCACCAATCCCATCAAAAGCTCTAGTAGCAGCGATATCTGAGTCAAATACTAACAGACCATGTGATAATATTTGTTTATCAACTGGGATTGTAATATCTTTTACAAAAGAGGCACTATCAGCAAAAACTACTTTTCCATTAAATAAAGCAGAATCTTGAAATGTTACTAATCCACTCTTATTTTCTGCTGAATCAGCTGTTCCTCCGCTTGTAAATATTGTGGGACCATGAACAGTAAGTCCAGATATTTGTCTGTTTTCAAAATCTGTAATTCTAAAAACATCGCCTACTCTTATACTGTCTCCAAAAGCATGATCTAAGTCTGCAATTTCTGAATTGATATTAATTGTTAATCCATCAGCTGCTACTGACGCTCCAGCAACGTCGCTATCAATTATAATTCCAGATCTTAATCTTTCTATGGTAGCAAAATGTTTGTTGACTTCTAACGTATTTGCAGCATCGTCTAAACTGGTCAAACCAATTGTTGTTTGTAATCTTCTATCTCTAAAATGAAAAGCCTGGTCAATTATATTTCCTGCACCATCAGATTCAAAAACAAATTTCTTTATCTTTAAGAATCGATCATTAGCTGGATCAAAATGCCACGCGTTAGAATTTATTATATGCCCTGTTCCACCACCATGTTGTGGAATAACATCATTTGCTGGTATGCCTGCTCCTTCCGGAAGATCTACACTATCACCATTTGATTTAATCTTATAGATTAAGAAAAATCTTTTATCTGGAGGACCACCTAAGTCAACAGTAAAATTAGAATCGCTTGTTCCTGCAGCAGCAATTCTTGCTTCTAAATCAGTAGAATTTAGTACTGTTGTATTTGCATTGATATTTGTAACATCATTATTTAAGAAAACTTCACCAGCGACACTTTGTGTACCATTCACTGTATAAACAAATTGAGTCTCTTTCGGATGTAATGTATGACCTTGGATAAGCGTAGGTCCTTCAAAAGTAGCCGAATCACCCTTAATATGACCAGTTACTTCAAGTTTTGCTGTAGGAGTGGCGGTACCAATACCAAGTTTTACGTCAAACGTATTTGGTGTATGCGCAATGAAAACGCTTTTACCATCTGCAGAAGTTTGAAATTCATCAGAGTCTTTAACTCTTGCTCTTACATAATCTGAATCGATTATAGTTGACAAGTAAGCTTCATCAATTGCATTTGTAATAGTTGAGTTACTTACTGAAACTTGACTTTGAATGTATGTACCATCGATAATATTCTTTAAATAGTTATCTGTTGGCCAGTTAACTCCATTTATCTGTATAGGACTTGTAGTATCAGCATTAATTGAGTTTGATGGATCTTTGATGTTGATAACACCATTACCACTTAATGTTTTTATAGAAAGAGCATAAGTTGATTTTTCTGTTGAAGTTGTATCAGTGTTGTTCAGACCAATTTGTACAGTTTTAGTACCTGAACTTGGTTTGAAGAATAGAGCGTCTGCGTGATTGACAAAAAATTCATCAGTACTTACTCTTGCCTGTACATAAGCTTGATCCACAATATTTGTTATATCAGCGAGTTTAGCAAAGCTTAACGTATTATCTAAGTAAGTATCAAGTGGTGTACCGTTTATTTTTATAGGAAATGTTGCAAATGACCCTGCAACATCTTTACTTATTTCTAAACCACCCTGAGGTCCAGCTGTGAAGTTATAATGTCTTCGATCATCAGCTCCTTGTGCGCCTTGTGGTAATCCAATGCCAGCAGCTGTGAATCCTACGCCTAACGAATCTGCTCTAAACATTGCTCCTCGTCCGCCCGCTGTTAAATCACCACCTATATTAATAGGCAGAGGTAATTTTACAGGTCTTGCATAATGTATTCTTTGTACCGTACCACTTGTTGCGCCATTTCCTACTTTAGTAACTGTAAAAGTATCTCCATCTTCATCAATTGCTTGTACTCCACTTCTGACAAAATTATCTGACCTGTAAGAGTCTTGAAGTAAAAAGAATGAAGTGGCATCTATACGACGCGGAATAAAATGAAGATCATCACCTAGAAGACCTGTTATACCATCTGTTGTTGTTGGTACGTTTAAAAAGGTAACCCCTACAGTTGAATCAGTTTCAGCTGACGGAAGATTATGATTACCTTGAGTTGTAACAACAATTCTATTGATTTGATCAGTTGTGATACTCGCTATTCCACCACCGATATTTGCTTCCTCTAAGGAGGTTTGAACACCTCTTAATGTGGGATCAGTAGTTGCAGGTACAATAGGACTAAAAAGAGATCTTGGAAGTTCAGCAAGTCCAAGTCCTGTTTCATCACCAATTATAATTCTTGATCCACTATCAAGGTGGAGGTCTCCTCTCATGTCAATGGTGAAGTTTCCGGAAACTTTATTTTTACCAATTGCTATATGAGTATTATTTAATGAGTCTTGACCTATAGAGTCAGCATATTTCATTATAATTTCTCTATCATACATTGTTCCGCCAGATAGAACACTATTGTCAATCGGTTTTGCGAAACCACCTATAACAATTTTGTTTTCTGCAGATCCTTTGATGATATTATTATGGCCAAGAACCATAACTTTCTTACCGGTAGCAGCACTATCATAAACGTTCTCATCACCAATAACAATCATATCACTTGCTCTAAGTGAAGCAACGTTTAAAGAATCTCCAGGATTTAATGGTCTGTTTGTTCCAAATACTTTCCTAGGACCACCACCTCTTTGAATGTTATTTCCCTGTCCTATTACAGTCGTTCTTAGACCAGCATTTATATTATTCTTACCGAGAGATATTGATTGAAAACCAACTCTTCCTGGTCTTAAGTACGTGTCGTAAATCGCACCGCCACTAAATGTACCAATCTTTAAAGTACCAGTTTTACCGATGTAACTCATCATACTATTTTCTGTAGCGTTTGAATCATACAGAGCAGAGTCAACTTCACCTGTAGGTATTTGTGGTGTTGATGGATCGTCATCGTCATCTACAAATGGATAAGGATTAATAGTATATCCGTTTGTACCAGAAACTCCAGGTGTTAATAAATTTGCAGAATATTGAAATCCTTCAGGTCCCTTAAACACTGCTGATTGATATGGAGCAGGATCATTAAAACCAAATCTTCTTACTGTGCCACTAAGATTAGACGATACATCTCTTCCATCATCTGTGAAAGGAGTTGAAGATGATGTTACACCTGGAGCAGTTTCTTCTAAAATACTACCCGCAACAATCAAAGAACCTCCAACATACAAGTTTCCTGTGGCCGGAAATTGAACGTCAGTAAATTTGTCTATACCTGAACCAATACTGACGTTACCACCTTGAACTGACATAAGATTAGGATCATCTGTACTTTGACCAGTAGCGTCGTCTAAACCAATTACAATACTAAAATTTGCATTTGAATCAACTTGAGCTCTTGTACCAATCGCTGTAGCATTTGGTGCAGCAACTTTGTGATTTAAGCCAAGAGCCAAAGTTTGTCCAGCATCCATGTATGCACCGGCACCGAATACATAGGATCCTGCAGCTCTTACTGTAAGTCTGTTTTGAGTACCCATCGCGTACATCGCAGTAGTAGGACCAAGTTCGTTCTGTCTACCAATTACTACTGATGCTGCTCCGTTAGAAGCTGCACTTGCACCTCTTAATCCAATTTTATTCAAAGTACCAATTACAACAGAATTATCACCAGCTCCTAGAAGAATTTCACTACCATCTACTGGGTTGATATTAGGAGTAGTATTATTTCCAACACCAATTACAACAGAGTTGTTGCCTCGCATATGATTGTCATGACCAATAAATGTTGTTTTCTGAGTTGACGCTGCACTGGGATCTGCTGTATTTTGAGATCCTATGGCTACAGTATGAATGTTTAATGAACTTGAAACGTCGTTATGATAACCCATTGATATAGAATAATTACTTCTTGCCGCGGCTCCAACACCCATTGCTATAGATCCTATACCTTGTGCTATAGGTCTATATCCAGTTCCAGTCGAAAACATTCCCATCGTTGCGCCACGCATAGCGCTATCTTGTAAAAAACCAGCTCTTACAATTGCTTTACTAGGAATATAAAGAAGTCTAGACTTATCACTATCATCTGCATAATTAACTTTATTTGTTTGATTTGTATCAGGATTAGTCCAATCAAATACAGCACCTGGAGATATAACATAATCAACACCTGAAGAATCAATATCACCTCTTATTGCAAATGTACCATCAACACTTAAGTTATATTTCTGTCTTTGTATAACATTACTGTATTGTTGATGCGTAGAAGGAACTGTATGTTGTAGTTTAGATATGAACGTTCCTTGCTCATGAGCCCTTTGGTTCATTGCAACGAAACCAAATCCAAACTGATTTAAATTTTGTATTGTAGCATCATCTTTTGGAACAAAGAAAGCATTTTGTGTATTGCTATCTTTTTCGAAAATACCACCTCCAGCAAAAGGTACTCCTTTTCTTCTAAGTTGTCCAAAAAAGTCTAGAGATCCATCGGCAAATACTGCAAATAAATTAGAATCACCTAAACCTTTAACATCAAGTAATCTTCTCTGAGGCGCACTAGATACTGATTGTAATATTGGAGACTTAAATTCATTTCTACTTGCTGTTGATATTAATTGTCCAGAATCTAGTGAAAGTTCAATGCCATAAAAATCTCTATTATGATTTGGAAGCATATTGTCTTCTGATTGCTGAGAAGTATTTAATTCATAAGGTCGAGTAAAAATAAATTGACCTGTAGGAATATTATTGTGTCGACCTATCTTAAAGCCACCAGTGTTTGTAATCTTTCCTGAAGATTTATCTACAGTAAATCTGTAGTTTCCACTATCCATAAGTGCATTAAAACCAACACCTACTCCATCATGTGTTTGAAACATTCCAATATGGGACCCAAACTGTAAATCATCTGTACCACTTATTGAATCATTTGTATCTGTAAATGGAATTCTTTTTGCAGGAATGCTAGAAATTTTCATTTTAGCTGTGTGAAGATTATTTGTTGTTACAATCTGTCCTGTCAAAGCCGTTCCAGATCCGACGTTAACACCTCCAGTTACATCAACAAAACCAGTGTTTTGAATCTGAACTGCAGCATTATAAAAATCGACTCTAGCATTATTACCAATAAAATTTACAGATGTTCCAACAACATTGTTTGCATCAGCAACTAAAAATCTATTAGGTGTTGTAGCCATTCTAAATGTGCCGGCACTAAGAGTACCGAATGATGCAGAATCCACATCTAACTTACGACCAGTTCCAAGATCAATATGAAATTTTTCTGCTCTAGCAGAATCAATTGAATTTATATTTCCTATGCTACCAGAGTCAAGTTGAAAGATTTTTATTCTTGCTGAATCAGCATTAAGATTTGTTATGTCGGCATTTGTAATAACAGCGCTGTCAGATCTTAATAAACTAATATCTGCGGAGTCAGCATTTAAATTAGGAACATGAAAGTCTTTATTAACTTCCCATTTGTCTTCAGTTGATTTGTATAATAAAGTTGCTACATTACCGGCTTGATCTAATTTTACAGTTAATCCAGCACCATCAGCAGCGGCAGGGTTTATTGCAGAATCTGCTAATACCAAATTTTTATCATTTAATGAAACAGTAGTTGAATTGATAGTAGTTGTAGTACCTTCAACTTGAAGGTTACCAAGTATTTGCACTAATCCCGTTGCATCACCAACGGCAGCTGGATCAATTACTAAATTTGCAGGACCTTGTATTTGATTTGCAGTAATTATGTTAGCGGTCAACTCAGACAACGACATACTGTCAGCACTTAACCTCTTTATATGTGCGGAATCAGCAGTAAGATTTGTAGCCTGAACATTTACTATTTTACCAAGTGTTATATCTGCAGAATCAATGATAGCATGCATGATGTCGGCAGAATCAATAACAGCTGTTATTATCTCAGCTCTTGTTATGTTGGCAGAGTCTGCCATTAAATGGCCGGCATCTAATGAATCAGAGTAAAGTACCGCAAATCTGTTTCCTTTTTTACCAATGTATCGAGCACCAGCGATGTATATTCTTTTTCCTCCAATACCAGAAGGAAGATTTGTTCCAATAAAATTAAGAATACCTGATTGATAGTCAAAGAACCATTCATCATTATTTCCTGAACCTGCAGCAAATAATTGTGTTCCTGTACTTTCAGGATTAGCAGCTCCAGCATTATCAAGATAAACTTTGATTTGATAAGTTGATCCAAATTGAGGAGGAATCCAATCAGTAAGTCCAGTAACCCAAGATCTGTTTGTAGATGCTGTTCCAAGCATATTTGTTTCAACAGTGTTTTCTCCGCCTGCTGCATCTTGATATACTTTAACTGGATATGTAGAAGATGTAGGTTTAGTAGATGGAATAGCATCAGCTTCTGTAAGCAGACTAGTACCATTTAAAAGTAGAGGACTTGGTATTTCTTCGTTAACAGCTTGCTTTAAATTGTTTGCATCTGTTTTAGTAGCTCCAAATCCGAGCTTTTTAAATAGAAAGTCTAGTTTCTGTTGGTCTGTTATTGCCATTATACTTTCCTTACGTTATACTAAAAGAGGTTATACTTTGTCCTGAAGTCAGGGCAAATCTTACTAAACAAACATTACCAGTCGAATTTGTCATATTTTGTGTTCCAAGATTCATAGTAAATGAACCATTTAATGATGTATTACTTAAAATTCTATCTCCACCAGTTGATGCCACACCATTACTTCCATTTCCACCAGCTGCTAGATTTTGTCCAGGTGTTCCTGCACCATTATATTGAGCTGCACAATCTAACCAACCATTTAAACTACTAGAGTTATCAGTAGTAGTTCCTGGAAGAGCAATGAAAGCTCCTAATATTCCTGTTGGACTTATTAAGTTTAACGTAAAACTCGCAACTGCAGTTCTTCTAAAAGCGAATGTTGCATATTGAGTTCCGGTATCACCTGATCTATCAGGACCAACAGGAAGAAATCCAGAGCTATAGTTAGTTACATCATGCTTTAAAATTCCAATTCTTATTGCCGCTTCTTGTGTTCCAGCTACACCAGGATCACTTGCTTCTGTATAAACATTGTTTGAATAGAAATTTGTAGATCCAGTATAACTAGGAGTATTTATTGTTGCAGCACTAAAATCAAATATTCTAATTGCATTATCTGCAAAAGTTGCACCTAATGAGTTAGAAACAGGCGTTGATATTTCATGAACTCCTGACTGAGATGCTGTATGTACTTGAACTTTTGTTGCAGTAAGATTATGAAATGAGCCATTACCATTACAATTTATTGCTCTTACTCTTAATTCTTCAACTGTTCGAACGCTACTAGATGTTATTGGAATAGTAACATTTCCAATTGCATAAGGAGAAGAAACACCAACGTCTTCTTGAGGAATCCCACCGGTTAAAAATGTTGTTGATCCATCTATTTGCGCATAAGTGTAGTTTTGAGTAGATATAGCTGATTGTGTTGTCGCCTCAAAGTTTGTTCCGCTATGAACCTGGAAAGGTGAGTTTGTATCTCTAAAAGCTTTACCAGTTAAGTTAGCGATCGTAATTCCTGATAGCGTTAAACTTGGTGAGCCTGAGTTGTAATATGGTATTCCACTAATAAACCTAAATCCACCCGCTACGTTCTGTGTTAATGTGCCATTAGAAGATATTGGAGCTCCAGTAACATCATCTTTTACATATTCGATAATATTAGTTGTTCCAGTTGCGCTGTGATCTAATCCGAAGTTATTTAAACCTGGATTAACAGCTGAAGCCGCTTTAAGAACTCTTGCTTTAAATCCAAAAAATTTATTTGGATGAATATGACTAAGAGCAAATGTTGTGTTTGCTCCAGATGAATCTAATAAATTAAAATCAGAATGTGCGGTAACATCTAAACTTGTATATCTTCCGACTTTGCTTGTTCCATCCATAACAACACTGCCATTTGCATTTCCATTTATTTGTGCATTTAAAGTTCCTGCTCCAGCATCATGTGCGAATGTTGTCAACGCTGTGCTGCGTATATCACCTGTTGTTGTTATTGTTCTTGCAATAGGACTTCCAGCTGCTGTTTGAGCCGGGCCAGTGAAATGTTTCGTTGCGCCAGCTGGTAAACGTGGAGATATTCCTGATGAAGGACCATCAAATGAGATTGTCTTAGTGGATAATCCTTCCGGTGTTACTGGATTATCATCATAAACTTTTAGTAAAATACTAGATGTTGAAGGTACGACTGATGGATCTGCGGTTGTATGACTATCTAAACTTAATAACACTGTGTCTCTTGATTTATAAGAGTGAGTACCATTCGCCCAAGTATGAATTAATCTTGAACCTACTACACCACCTGAAGCCGAGTCATTAGGAACATTCTCTAAAGATGTTCCATCACCCCAGTTTACTGAGTATTCTACAGCAGCATTACCATTTTTATTAGCGACTTGTGTATTAGTAGTAGTATTTCTTAAATATAAAGGTTGTCCTTCAATAACAAATAAGTTATTACCAGTTAAGGCAGAACCTCCAGAAGCGTTTCTATACAATTCAAAGTTTGCAACAGGATCAGCAGTAAATATCGTAATGTAATCTGCATTTGTTCTAAATGCTTCACTTCCAGTTCCAACTGCATTTGTATTGAAAGCTCTTACAGTAATTGAAGCCGGACTTACTAAAGGATTGTTATAAACATGTGTTGGGCTATTACTTGAAACAGCTGAATCGATAAATCCATCACCCCAGTTTATATCATATCTGTTTGGATTTCCATCATTCGTAAACGATAATGTTGTAGTAAAACCAGCACCACCTTGTAATGGATTTGCAACAAAAGTTAATCCTCTCACAAATGAATTAGTTCTTACATTATTAATTGCTTCGTTCAAACCGTCTATTACGTCAGTGAGTGTATCATTTGCAGTAAAACCTGTAAATGCACCATCTGTTAAACTTGAATCAGTAGGTGTAAAAAGTACTCTTTCATCAACATACTTTTTAGTAGTTATTGAAAATGCGCTATCAGGTGTATATGTTGGTGGTACAACAATTTTTCCTTGATCGTCAATGTCTAATCTTTTAGTACCTGCAGTAAAAAATCTTAAATCATCATTATCAGCATTTGGACTTGTTTCAGCTTGAATAAAAGTATCTTGGTCAATATCTTTTATTCCACCTAAAGATCCCCACGCATTTCCATCATAACCTTCAAACGTTGTAGTATCTGTGTTAAATCTTATTTGTCCTAAGGCAAAAGGTGATGGTCTCTGAGCTGTACTACCGACAGGTACTACTAAATTATTCATTGTTACTAATTGATTTGCTTGTAATTCGTTTACTGTTGCTGAATCAATGTTAATAAAATTAATATTACGATTACTATCTAGAAGTACAAATTTATTTCCTTCAGTAATACCAAATTTATTAACATCTAATTTTTCTGTGTAAAATTTACCTCCAACAGATTGTACACTATCAGCGATAAAGTCTGAATCTAAACCACCTGCAGGAACACCAGCGCCTATCCATAATTTTAAACCACGATTGACATCATCAGCCGCACCGCTATCAAGATATGAATAAGCAAGTTCACCTATTCTCAGTTTATCTGGTTTTGATTGAGTGGCCGATCTTTTTATTTGAATTAGTGAAGTCATTATAAATCCTATGATACTGGAACAACAGCGTAATTAAGTGGATTAGGTGATAAAGAATCAATAGCAAATCCTTCTCCACCATCTATTATTTGTCTATTCAATATACCTTTAGCGGTCCACTGAGACCTGCTACTATCATATATTAACATATAACCATCTCTAAACTTGCCACCAGCACCTACCACATCATTTAATTGACCTACAGTAGTTTCAACATTAAAAGCTTTTACAGCTCTTATAGGAACACCAACCGTGATCTTCTTAATTATGGTTTTTCCAGATACTAATTTAATTTCTGCCATAATTACCTACTTAGTGACCGAAGGAGAAACAGTAAGTTTTCCTTCTAATATTCTTTCAACAGTAACGTTTCCAGCACTGTCAGTGGCTGATATTTCTACATCGTAGACATATCTTCCAGCTTTCATTGAGTTTGTTACTGTGTTTGTAAGACTCAGAAATACACAATTTTCTTCATTACTTGGAGATAAGGTTGTAGTTCCAAAACTATATGTATTGGAATCTGTTGAGTTGAAACCTTTTTTGATTTTGCCTGATGCAGCGAACAATGGTACAATACTGTTGGTTGCTTCAACGTACTTATTTAAAATTTTAGCAGAGCCGTCAGGATTAAACAATTCAAGTTTAATCTCTACATCACTACCTTGATCTATAATTAAGTCTTCGTACTGTGCCATAAGACCTCCTTAAAGTGCTAATATTGCAGATTTAAAGGAGCCATAGCTA
>MDTG01072499.1_pt1 | contig 15074 bp, 11 predicted proteins | sample 811421 | NCBI WGS metagenome assembly MDTG01 (sample SAMN05326645, study PRJNA326480) | marine metagenome | isolation source: seawater | place: Pacific Ocean: South East | collected 2011
AATGTGATCAATCTTTTTACTATGTAAATGTGATTAATTTATGATTTGCTATGCAATACAAATGAGACTGATCTTCGATCAATAACTTTACAAAGTAAAGTTCTTTGTTATAATAAAAATTGTATAATTATTATTTTATTATATATGAATAGTTCAATAAAAAAATGGGAAATTATTTATGTTTTTGTAAAAACTATTATATTCCATCAGAGTTAAGTTTCGATAGTTTAAATTTTGATGATATAGAATATTTTAGTTTAGATAATAGGGAATTTACAGCTAAAGTGGTAGATGTTTATGATGGTGATACATGTTCTATTATAATTAAATTATCAAATGAATATGTTAAATTTAAATGTAGGTGTTTGGGATATGATTCTCCAGAAATGAAACCTCCAAAAGATTGTGAAAATAGAGATGAAATAATATCAAATGCTAATAAAGCAAAAAACTTTTTTATTAATCAAGTTACAGATATTGAATTAGATGAAAATATAATTTATGATAAAAAGGATTTAAAGGATAGACTACTTTCTAATCATAAGTTAATTAAAATAAAAACTTATAAATGGGATAAATATGGAAGAATTTTAACTGAATTTTATAATAAAAATGTTAACGTCAATAATGTTATGATAGAAAAAGGTTATGGTTATCCATATGATGGTGGTACAAAAAGAACTTAAATATTTTTTTAAATTTAGGGACAATGGTCTAGTGGTATGATTCTCGCTTTGGGTTGTAATAACGTCAAGATTGCGAGAGGTCGAGGGTTCGATTCCCTCTTGTCCCCATAATAAATTATTAATTTAAATGATTTGATTTATTGAATCATTTAAAATAATAATATTTTTAGAAGTATCTTATTAATGGATCGATTTCATTCTGATAATAAAAATATCTTTTCTATTTTAACTTCTTTTTAAGAATCTTTTCCTTTAAGTGCTTAATGCCAGAAATATTATCCTGATTATTTTCAGGTTGATATTTATCTCGTTTAGCTCTAAAATATTTTCTATCCAATAATTTTTTATCAAGTTCAGATAATTTAGGATCTTTTAGTTTTTCTTTTATTAGCTTTCCAATAGTTTTAGCAGATATAAATCTTAAATCTGTGTGTTTACTATCAAACAATTCATAATATCCCCATTTCCTATCTTTAGTATCTGCAACATTGTCATTGTTATTACTTTCTCTACTAACTCTTATATAATTACTTGGATATTTATTATTAGCAATCTGTAAGCTAGTTTCATTATCAATACAATAAGGAATATCGTATGGACATAATTCATAGTTTATTTTTGGAATTAAAACTACAGGTTTTAATACAAAGCTTACATTTCCATTTGGAGTAAATGTTGTGCCATCATAATCATGAGACTCAACGATAACATCTCCTAAAGGTATTTTTTTGTAATCATCATCATATTCAGTTGATTCGTACCCATAACTTTTAAGATCATCATAATTAGATCTAGTAACTGCACCCTTAACATATGATTCTTTAATAGTTTTTTCAATGATTGGTATACTTTCTATAGTTTTTTTATCATAAATTAAATCAGAATTAATAAATTTTTTACTTTCTATATTTAAATATTCATTTCTGAAAGATTTTAAATCATCTCTTGCTGCAACATGTAGCCCAAGAACATCATTAGTATTATCAGTATATATACCATATTTTTTGAAACCAGGTAGAACACTTACATAAGTAAGGTTATCGAATTTATATTCAAAGAAATTATACCCTAAAGATTCTTCAAAAGATTGTTTATTCTTAGGTTTATTCTTTTGTAATTTATCATCTGTATCTTTTACTAAGTCATAAAATGAAATCATTATTTCTGAAAAAGATATTAAATTGTCAATCAAAGTTTTTAAATCTTTAGCCTTTACAATAACTGTACTTTGTTCTAGATTAATTTCAAAATAATTTTGTAAATTATCATAAATAGAAATTAGATTTTCAGTTGCTTTCTCAAAAATAGTTATTAATTTATTAGTTTCTTCATTGTGAATTTTGATATTTGTTAATTTATTTTCTAATGGTCTTAATACTATAGTTAAGTATTCTTCTTTATTTTTTTTTAATTCTTTAAGTTTGGTACCTGTTTTAATTATTTTATTATTTTCTGCAGTAATTTCATCGTCCATTTTTTGAACTTTTATTTTATACCTATCAATATCTTTTTGAGTTTTTTCTAGTTCTCTTTCTCCACTATAAACTTTGCTTTCTAATCCTCCTATTTTCATAAATGATTTATATTTAGCAATAATTTTTTTTTTATTTACGAACATTTCTGCTGGATCTATCAATTTAAAAAAAGCAAGAGCTCTATCTTGTTCTGGTGTTAAGTCTTGTTCTGGTGTTAAGTTAGATTCCCCACCAGCTATTAAACCTTGTAACTTTATATACTTTGATTTATATTTTAAGTATTTTTTTCTAAATTCAGAATTCATGTATATAAAGAACTTATAAAATAAATTTTTTAAGTTTATATGTAGAAACATTTAGAAAATGTTTCATTAAATTTAATTTAGTTTTATAGACAATGATCTTGTTGCTTTATTCTTATTTTGGGTTGTAATAACATCAAGATTGTGTGAGGTCAATTGTTCTATTTCCTCTTGCCCCCCTAACAAATTTTATAATTTAAATGATTTAATTTATTGAATCATTTAAAATAATAGTTTTAGTAAGAGTATTAATGGAAAATAAAATTAATTATGTTGATATTTGTTGTGGACTTAATTGGGGAGATGAAGCAAAAGGTAAAATTGTATCCTATCTAGCAAAATCAGAAAATTATGATTTTGTTTGTCGTTGGGCAGGTGGTAATAATGCAGGACATACAATTTATAAAGATGGAGTGAAATATAAAACTCATTTGATACCAAGTGGAATATTCTATGACATACCATCTATTATTGGACCAGATTGTGTAGTTAATAAGGAATCTTTTTTTAAGGAAGTTAAATATTTAAAAGATAATGGATTCAACACAGATTTAATTTTGATATCACCAAATGCTCATTTAGTAACTGATGAACATATTAAAGAAGATAGAGAAAAATTACTTAATTCACAAGGAACAACAGCAAAAGGTATTGCTCCTTGTTACAAAGATAAATATGCAAGAAAAGGAATTCAAATAAAAAATGTTCCTGAATTTGAATCTTATTTATGGAATGAAAAATTGTTTGGTAATATTTTATGTGAAGGTGCTCAAGGATTTTGGTTAGATATTAATCATGGAAATTATCCATACGTGACTTCTAGTAATACATTACCATATGGTGCTTGTAGTTTAGGATTTCCTCCACAACTTATTCGTAAAATATATGGTGCATCAAAAATATATGATACTCGTTCAGGTATTGATCCATTTTTTCCAGAGACTCTATTAGATGATAAAGATTTATTAAGACTTGTAAAAGAAGGTGGTGAATTTGGAACTACGACTGGAAGAATGAGGAAAACTAATTGGTTAAATCTAGATAAATTAATTAGTGCAGTAAAAATAAGTGGGACTACAATTATTATAATATCAAAAGTAGATGTTATTGAAAAAGTAAATTTATACAAGTTGTATCATAATTCTAACTTATTACCATTTAATTCTATAATTGAAATGAAAAATTATATAAGTAATGCTCTAATTGAAAATTGTAATATTTTAGAAAGAATTATATATTCAGATGAAACTGAAATTAATTGTTTATCTTAATAAAAAAATTGAAAATAAGTTTGTATATTATAATTAAGGGAAGTACCTTAGCAAACGTAATGAAGATGAATAATGAGATTAGGAAGTGTTGTCCACAAACTTTGGACACATCGGTTGATATATTAGATAACAATATGATTAAAAGTATTGTTGACCCTAATATAATTGATACTGAAGACAAGAAAGTAGTTTCTTCTCATGACCCCATCAAGCCTCTTGGAAGGCAAACTAGTGCAACATCTGTTGTACAAATTGATGACCTTGATTCGATGATTAATGACTACAAAAAGGTTTTTAAAGAAAGATTATTCAAAGAACAGGTTAATAAAGTAAAGACTTCAGCAGAATACCTTACTGGTATTGTAAAGGATGAAAACCATCCATTACATAATTGGCTCTTAGAAGATTTGAGAAAAGAGAGCTATTTGGTAACAAAGTCTGTATCAATATATGTTGTTGATAGTAAAGATAGAGTGCTTTTACACAGGAATAGAATCAGTAAACCTTATATTCCTGATAGTGCTCATATAACACCTATAATTGGATTTTGTGATTCTTCTGACTCTCATCTTGTAACTGCGAGAAAAGTAATTGAAGAAAATATAGGAGTTAGTGTTCAAACTGGTAAGTTGGTTCCGATATGGGGAGATTGTAACAATATGCATGTTGCATACTGTTACTTTGTCAGTGATAGTTTTGAGAACTTTGAAAAGGAGTTTACTAATCCTCTAATAGGAGGAGAATTTCCAAAGTATAAAAAAACTAATTTTGAGAGTAAATTATATCCTTCTGTCTATTATTGTAGTTATGGAGATGTAACTGGTCTAGATAGTCGTTATCACCATAAAAATAGTAAAGGTACTAATGAGTGGTTGTGGACTTTACATAGACCTAATGGATGTACTGCTGTCTATAACGCATTTCAGTGGATGGTTAGGAGAAAGAGGGAACTTGCTTCATCGAATGCTAATAAGTATTCAGAATCTATCTATGAAAAGAAAAGAATTGATGTTGACATATCTTCTTTGCAATCTATTATTTGGAGTATTTTGAAAAAGGGATTCTTTGAGAATAAACTATTTCATCTTGGTAAGATTGGTGTGAATCTAGATTATTGTATTCAACATAAATTACATAAATATGTCCCTTCTAATTCGATACCTTTATTTGAAAAACAGAGTAATGACAAGAAAGTTCAATATACAAGTAATGAAGAATATGATCGGACTTTAGATCAAGATTTTATTAATTCTTTAAAGCAATCTAGAAGAAATATGGCTAATAGATATTTAGAGAATATTAAAAACTTACAGATAGTTGTTATTGATAGAAGATAACTTTCTGTGAATTTTTTTATTTTAAAAGTTCTTTTATTATATTAAAAAAATTGAAAAAAATTTACTAATGACCGAATATAGGAATCTAAACATGATGAGCAGCAAACAAGTTCGAAAAAGTAGTTCACCTAAGGGTGTTTCTGGGGCTTCCAATGGGAAGAACCAAAAGAGTAAGTTCATTCAGGCAATGGACGAAGAGGATCGTGATGCTAAGACATTACAGCCTGGATGGAATGGAACGAACGCACACAATCGTTCCCTCCTTGTCGACAGTTATGACGACAGAAAGGAGAAGATAGAAGCATGTCTTACTGACATGTTTTCATCGTGCACTAGGGGCAGGGAAGATTCTTTTTTGGAATCTTTTAAGAGTGCTGTCCATACACTCTTTATCGGAACTCTTGGTAGTCTAGAGATCGATAAGCTTTATCTCGGGTACGTTCTTGTAATACTAGCTATTGCAAGGAGTTCTCGAGAAGGGATCGGTGAAAGATTAATCTTTTACAAATGCATTTCTTCTCTTTACGAGTGTGACAGAAAGCTTGGAAAGTTTCTGTTATCGGAGTGCTTGAGGACTTTTGGTTCATATTTGGACCTGAAGAAGCTTTGGTGGATGTTACACTCTTATGGCGAGAGCATAGAAGTAGAAAACAGCGCTTTTCTTCAGATGAAGGAAGACATTGTTTTCTTCTTTACGGGTGCTATCAAAGATAACGAGCGTAAGGTAAAGGAGTGGGAAAAGATGTCAGAAGAAGAGAAGAAGACTAAGAAGCTAAGTCTGAATCTTTCTCCGAAATGGGTTCCAAAGGCATCTCATGGAATCCATTTTGACAGAAAACTTGGTGAGGATCTTGATAGGGAGCATCGTCTTAACTTGTTAGTTGCTTCAAGAGTGATTGACATTGCATCTAACGGATCATTGGAGATGACGGATAGTCAGGTCGCAAAGGCATTTCGTCAGATTGTTTCCAAACAGAACAGGTTGATTGGGACTGTTGAGACTTTTATGTGCGGAGGTGATTTCGAGCATCTTCCATACTCGACAGCTCCTGCTGGAGCTAGAAAGAAGTATGGAAAGCTTTCTTGGAAGAACCAAAACTCTGATGGGTCTCAAAGATCAACCAAGGAGGATCGTGTGAAAGGTGCAGAGGAGAATGCTAAGTGTTTGGTCCGTGCTTTGAAAACTGGAAAGGGTATCAAAGCTACCAACGCAGGTGCCATAAGCATTGTTTCGGAGATGTATTCCAACGGTGCTCCAACTGTTGATACGATTCAGGATTGGCAGGCACGTTGGAATGTCATAGTACGTGAAACAAGAGAGAAGATAAAGGAGAAGTCTGATCCTAGCTCTTTCTCTTTTGATAAGACTGTTGTCGTTTGTGATGTTAGCGGTTCCATGACTTCAGGTAGAGGCCCTGTTCTTCCCATTAATGCTTCTTTAATGGTAGGTCTACTGGCTTCAGAACTTGCTTCAGGACCATGGGGCAACCGTGTGATCACTTTTGAGGAGGCACCTAAGTGGCATAACATTCCAGTGGGGGATACCACTAAGGATGATCTCTGGAAAAGGTATCAAAACCTTTCTAAAGCTCCTTGGGGAGGTACCACCAACTTCGCAGCGGTGTTGGACCTTATTTTGAAGGTACTGAAAGAAGGGAATCTTCCTCAGGAGGATTGCCCAGATTCAATCCTCATTGTATCTGACATGCAGGTCAATCAAGCAAACAGATCTGGAAGAACCCTTGTAAAGGATTCTCAGAAGAGATTTGCTGATGCTGGATACAAGTGTCCTGTTCTCATTCTTTGGAATGTGAATGCAAGCGAGACTACACCAGCAACTCCTGATCAAGAAGGAGTGATGTGTGTCTCAGGGTACAGTGAGAACATGTTACGGATGATTTTGGATGGTTCTATCCTGAGTTACCAACCTCCTACTCCCTGGGAAACCACGAAGATGGCTCTTGAGGCAGAGTGGACAAAGAACATCTTTATCGGAGCTCAGTGTTTGGAATCTAGCGATTACATACCCTGTCCATGGGAAGACTTCTGGGATTCTGCAGATCCTCGTTGGTCTCCACCAAGGCCTCCTGTTAGAGAAAGTCCAACCTATGATGCCTTGCCACCGGCACCTGGTGAAGATCATAAGAGTTCAGTATCTTTGAAGGACAAGGTTGCTGAAATGCTTGAGGGATCTGATGATCTAGAACTTGTTTCATCGATCCTTGAGCAAGTATCGTTGATTGAGGAATCAAAGAAGGGAAAGACTGAATCAACTTCAGTTTAGACTTTCGGTTTCTTAGTCTTCGATCTCAGTAGTTACTGGTGACTAGTTGTACATATTTCTTACATTTTTGTTTTATTATGGCTACTTAAGCTGTTTAAAATATTCTATCATTGATGTCATTTGTGATTTTCTATTTATAAAATATTTTTGATTTACGTTATATAACTCTTGTAACATATAGTCCAATTTTCCTTCTTTTATTTGTTTATAAATATTAGGTAAATTTTTTACAAAATTTGATATATCTTTTTCTTTAACAATAAATGAGAATTTACTATAATCAATAAAATTGCTAAATGGTAATATATTAGTTTCTGTTTCTACTATAATTGGTATAATTCCAGAATTAATTATTTCTGTTAATCTGTAAGTCCATGGAAGATCTCCTTCAACCAAAATTCCAAAAATACTATTATTCATAATATTATCATATGAATATTTTTTATGAAGTCTTTCATTTTTTAATTGTTTTTTACTATCTAAAATTATAATTTTTGATCTTGTATATTTATCATTTAATTTATTTGTTTCTCTTATAAATTTGTTTAAAATCATATATCTTTTTTTTGAACTTTTAAAATTTCCTTTGAATGATAATAGTATACTTCTGTCTTTAATATTTGTTGTATTAAAACTTAGTTCTTTAATAGATGGAGGACACATTATAAAATTATTATTTGTAGAGTGGTAAGGAATGTTAATAATATTTTTAGGTAAATTTAATGGATCGGTGTGATAAAAAATTATATGAGTTCCATAATTATAGTATTTAAGATTTTCTACAGTATTAACTATATTTTCAGATGGTATTATTGACTGTCTTATTTTATCAACTATTAATTTATTTCCATAATATGGATAATTTGTTTCATTTGATAGACATGTTATAAAAATTTTTGCTAAGTTTGGATCAAATGTTCTCAATGTATGATTTTTTAAACTTTCAAATATTTCATTTGAATAAGGAGATATATGGTTAATATTTTTAAATTCATATAAATAAAAATAAGAAATTTCATCACAGTAACTATATTTTAATAATACAATTATAATTAATATGATAATAGCAATTAAATTTAATAATATATCAATTTCTAAATCTTTCATTGTATATAATCAATCTAGAATAAAAATTGAATGATTTTTTATACCCTTTAGAAAATATGTGTATACCAAAAAAATTGAAAATTTTTATATATTATCCAGTAAATAGGTTTTAGCAATGTCAACTAATAACGAATTTAATATTAGTATTTCGTCTAACGACGTTTTTGGGGCTTCGAATTCGGAGAACCAAATTATAGGCAATGTTGAAAGTAATGATAGATTAGATTCTATACTTTGTACTAGCAACGAACTAGAGAGTAGCTTAAATCACATAAACACTTCCATGGAGGATGACGTTGTACCAGGACTGATGTGGGATGATGAGGAAGATGATAGTATAATTTGGGAAGACGGTCCTATAGTTAGGGAAGACAATACTATAGTTATCAATCTTCCTAGCTATACTTTAGTTTCAGGAGATGAGATTCCTCTTCCTGTGGCTTTGTGGGGTGAGAAAAACATTATCTCTGAAAATTTTGTTTTTGATACAGCAATGTGGCTTGAAAAAATTCAGGATGAAGCTTATATGGAACACAAGTACAGTAGTAATTCTCATTATCTTTATGAACCGAGTGAGGAATTAACTATTATCGTTAATGATTCCTTGAAAATTATTGTCGATGTAGTAGAGAAACTGTACGGACGTAGATACGATAAGATGGTTCTAAGAGAGATTTTTATTAAGTTAAAACTTGATAAGGATTACACAACAGAAATGGCGGTATCACATCTTAAAGAAGGTATAGAGGTAGGAAGGAATAGGTTTATTGATTGGAGTCGTGTAAACATACATTCTGAAAATGAAGAAGGAAGAAAGTTTAAGAAGATCAGGAAGAAATGAAGTGGTAAAATTTAATTTATATGATTTGGAGTATTAGTTACAATATTTCTTTAATACAGGATATCTTATGATATTTAAAAAAAATTGAAAATTTTTTGCTATAATCCATTTCAACAATTTTTGTCCAATGGCAACTAATAACGAATATATTATTAGTAATTCGTCTAACGACGTTTCTGGGGCTTCGAATTCGGAGAACCAAATTTCTGGGGCTTCCAATGGGGAGAACCAGTTCATAGACAATGTTGATAGTAATTATAGATTAGATTCTATACTATGTACTAGCAACGAACTAGGGAGTAGCTTAAATCACATAAACACTTCCATGGAGGATGACGTTAAACCAGGAATGGAAAGTGATGATGAGGTAGAGGTTGAGGAATTGATCGAGAACGACCCACTGTATAATTATGTTATTTCAGAATATGGTTTGTTCGAAGGAATTAAGATGGCTGAGGATACAGATAGATGGGGTCTTAGAGATGTACTTTTTGAGATGAGAGATATCATGCAGCAGATTGCAGATGAACACCCATTGAGTGATTTGGAGGATCTCGTCTGTGAGGTTGGTCTTGAAAGACTTCTTGATCTTGCAAGAGATAATCCTTTCATGCGCGAGCAATTCTTGTTGCTTCGTCAAATGGAAGATGCTTGGAATGTCACTTCTGGTGATCTCCTTAATCAACATGGTCTGTTTGAAGCGATTGATATTGCTAGAAATAATAGATACATGTGTGGTCATTACGATGATCTTATGGAGATTATGGATCATATGCAACAGGTTGCTAATGAGCATCCTCCAGAAGTAGAAGATATGAGTCATCTGATTGATATTCATGGATTTGAACGCGCAGTTAAATTTGCTTTTAAAAATCCTTTTATGGAAGATCAGTTGGATCTGTTATCTCTAATATTCAGCTGGAGTGTTACTCCAGAGAGTATGATTGAGAAGTATGGTTTGTTTGGTGCATTGTTGACTACATACACTGTTAAGTATATGGATACTCATCGAGATGATATAATGAGTGAAGTCAATAGAAGTAATGATGGTTTATCTCAACCTGAAAAAGAGAATGTTTCTGATAGTACAAATGGTCTAAATAGGGAAGACAATAGACCTAATGATGGTTTATCTCAACCTGAAAAAGAGAATGTTTCTGATTGTACAAATGGTCTAAATAGGGAAGATAATAGGATAGTTGATAATTCTAATATATTTGATCAAATCGTTGATAATTCAAAGATTATGAGAAGTCGTGATGAGTTAAGGGCACTTAAAAATCCTATGTCGAAAAAGATACGTAAGGAAAATAAGAAGTCTGCGGATAATGGTATGAAGAAAAAAAGGGAATTGAAATCCAAATTAAGGTAACAATAATCAAATCCTTAATATTGGTTATGGTATGGTAGTAGGTGTAAGCAGTTGTAAGACTTGCATAGTTATATGTTCATTTAATATTCAATATCTATTGGATAAAAAACAAATTTAATTTATATGATTGAGACTCCATACTAATAATATTCCTTTAATACTGAATATCTTATGATAATATATAAATATAAAAAAATTGAAAATTTTTTTCCCATTTACCTTATAAAGATTTTTAAGTTGGGGGGGACACTTAGTAATAAGAAGGTCAGTTTTTGAAGACTAGTAAATATATTATTATTAAATTATAGTCTCCCAACTTGATAATTTAATAAGAGTATATTAGCACGCTTATGCGTTGCTAGTTTTTAAGTAGGATAAAAAGATACTTTTCTAGTTATCCTACTTAAAAGCGGATAATTAGATTCTTTTCTAGTTATCCTACTTTAAAAGCTGATAACTAGATTCTTTTCTAGTTATCTAGGGAGTTTGTAGCCCTAAACTGATAACTAGATTCTTTTCTAGTTATCTAGGGAGTTTGTAGCCCTAAACAACTGTCAGTAGATAGATATGACACCTGTGGGTCGCACAATGGCTTTGCTATAAAGAGTATTTCTTTAAATACTTGGAATAGCAATTGTCTGGGTAAAACCGTGCGTTTGCCACTAGCTGCCTAAACTAGTGGAGTAATGGTGGAGCTGCATAAGCACACTGGCTCATTGGCTGACATGCCCTTCGGGGTATATTTATCTATCCCTCAAAAGGGGGAAGCTCATGTTTGAAAGGATGTGAGTTTTTGAGGAGGACTTTATTATTGATAATATTACTTTTAATCTAGTACAACATACACATTTCTGATTTTAAAAAAGATGTGTATGTGGGTTATTGGAGTGAACCCATCTCGTGAGGGGTGTGCAGGGCAAGAGTCTTTGTCAGATTGACTTAAGCCTATTCTAATTTCTATCGTATGCCAAAGATAGAGTTTTCATGTTTAACAATATGTTTAATTTGAAAATGGTTATTAGGCACCATTTAGAATGTTCCCAGTTGATATTATCAATAACGAATAGGGGGGTTTGGATGGATCGGTTCCCCCTTGTCTTCTAGTAATACCGAGGTTTTAATCGCATACAGGCAAAGGAATAATGGGTGTTATGGAATCACAAAAAAATCCATCCCGTAGTGACTCGGGTTACAGTCGCAACCGTGGTGAATCGGTCAATCACCAAAATTCATCTGAAACTTCTGAATTTACAAATAGTTTAGCTAGTGAAGATAATATGATAGTAGATAGTGGTAGTGTACTTGGAAGTCAAATCGCTGATATGAACATCTCATTTATAGATGATCAAGAAAGTAATGACAAAGAGTATGAGGTGGAGTTCGAAGAGGAATATGATTACGATCAACTGGATAATGCTGAATATATTATTCAAGAATTTGGTTTGTTCGAAGGTATCATGATGGCTGAGGATACAGATAGATTGGGACTTAGAGATGCACTTTTTGAGATGAGAGATTTGATGCAGCAGACTGCATATGAGCATCCTATGAGTGATATTGAATATCTTGCCAATGAGGTTGGTCTTAGGAGACTTCTTGATCTTGCAAGAGATAATCCTTTCATGCGAGAGCAATTCTTGTTTCTTCATCAAATGGAGGACGAGTATGACCTGTTGAATAATGTAGACTACATTATTTCAGAATATGGTTTGTTCGAAGGGATTAAGATGACTGGGGATACAGGTAGATGGGGACTTAGAGACGCACTTTTTGAGATGAGAGATTTGATGCAGCAGACTGCAGATGAACATCCTTTGAGTGATTTGGAGGATCTCGTCTCTGAGATTGGTCTTGAGAGACTTCTTGATCTTGCATGTGATAATCCTTTCATGCGCGAGCAATTCTTATTGCTTCGTCAAATGGAAGATGCTTGGAATGTCACTTCTGATGATCTCCTTAATCAACATGGTCTTTTTGAAGCGATTGATATTGCTAGAAATAATAGATACATGTGTGGTCATTACGATGATCTTATGGAGACAATGGATCATATGCAACAGTATGCCTATGAGCATCCTCCAGAAGTGGAAGACATGAGTCATCTAGTTGATTTTCATGGATTTGAACGATCTGTTGAAATTGCTGTTGGAAATCCATCTATGGAAGATCAGTTGGATCTGTTATCTCTAATGTTCAGCTGGAGTGTTACTCCAGAGAGTATGATTGAGAAGTATGGTTTGTTTGCTGCATTGATGATGACATATTCTATTAAGTATATGGATACTCATCGTGATGATATAATGAGTGAAGTCAATAGACGTAATTCTGAAAGTCAATCAACCAATTTCTAAGTATTGGTTATAGTAGTAGGTGTAAGCAGTTGTAAGACTTGCATAGTTATATGTTTATTTAAAAAAATTGAAAAATTAATTGATAGTCTAAAAATATTTCATATATTATTTTTAAAATGATTAAACACGAAGTTGATGAGGGTTTGATAGCCCAAAATATGGAACACTATAATAGTGAAGAAATACAAGATGAATTTTGTTTCAAACCTGCTGGAATAAGTTCTTCTTTCACTGATGATTTAAATGAAGATTCAATTGATAGTCCTGAGATTGATACATCTTCTGATAGTGGGTTGGATCTTTTACATAAACTAAGAATTAAGAACTGGTTTCCTGATGGTTTATGGGAAGGATATAATATGGAAAAGGTAAGAGAAGAGCTATACTCACTTAGTCCATCTAAAGTTTCTTTTTCAGAATGGTTCACACCTCATGGAATTTTAGATAGTACAAGTTGTAGTACACAGGAAAAATGGACTAAATTCGCCGAGGCTGTATTGAGGGATGGAACGGATCGGTTCAGGTATGATTATGGTGGACAACAAAGGGTATTAAAAAGAGTACGTAAACGAGTTCGTCAAATTTCTGGTGAAGATAATTCTTCAATTAAGCGCGATAGAGCGTAAAAGTTATTTTATCAGTTTTAGTAAAAATTGAAATTTATTTAGTATAAGGCATTTCTAAATTCTTTAAATTTAGAATGAGTCTATTTACTAAGAAAGAAAATTCTTCATATATTAATGAAGAACATATAAAAAGAATAAAAGGTGATGGTAATTGCGCGCCAAGAGCAATTAGTGAACGACTAAGTAAAGAATATGTAGTTGATCATGAAAGTTTTAGAAATGCAGTTGTTGAACACCTGAGAAAGATAAATAATAGGGAAGATATTGGTATAAATGATTATTATCTTGGAGAAATGAGTAAACTAGGAAAACATTTTGATGGTATTGAAATAAATGCGTCGATGAAAATAGTTAATTCCCTTGGATATAAACTAATAATCTGGCAATGTGAAGGTGATAGTTTGTATACTAAAAGAAAAGGTTTAGATCAAAATGATAACTATGATAAAGAAATCAATTTGATATATAATGGTAATGGTTTTCATGGTCATTATGATTTATATTTACCAGATAAAAGTAAGTCTTGTACAAGTTTGGTATCTAGGAGAAATGATCAGATGTCAAGTTTGGAACTACGTAAAAAGGAACAAGAGTTACATGCTTTTGTAGCTAATAATACTCGTAATCAAGTATTACAAAAAGAGTATGATAGGCAAGTATCTAGGATTGATCAACTTGAAAAGGAGGTTCAAACTCTAAAGGGTGGTAATGTTTCTATGACAATTACTCCATTGAACCAAAATAATGGTATTGTAACTCAACCAAATGTAATTATTGGTGACACTGGATTACCAATCGGTTATGTGTCACATCCTATGATCATTGGCGATCCATTTAGTCCTATGATTGGTCAACCAAATGTAATAGGTAATGCATTGGGAGTTCAAGGAGTTTTCCCTTATTCAGGTTGTATATATTACGGTTCTTAAGTATTTTTTTAAGTTAACTTATTTGGTGAATTGGATTCAAAAGCTTCTATCTACAACATCAATTGAAAATGTGATAGAAGTTTGTCTGCATTCTTTTTCTAAATAGTCTAAAGTATAATTATCAAATATTGATCCAAGTTGAGTACCATCTTTATTGTAAATTCTAAATGTTAAATCTTTAATATTTTGTAAATTTCTATGAGTATATCTTTGACCAATATTTTTACTTACAAGATAGATATAATTTCTACTTTGTGTAGAAGGGTAAAGAGTTCCTATAACGTTATTTAGCTTATCATTTGTTATTAAGTTTTTAGGTGGGGTAAATGGTTCTAAAGATAAATAAAAGAATTTATCATTTAATAGATCTCTAATACCTTCTTTCAAGTGAACAATTTTATTTATATTATTACCAGAGTTAATAGTTGGTGGATATGAGGACATCCATGAACCTGTAAATGTTGTTTTTACAGATACTTCAGGAGCTGAATTA
>MDTG01112161.1_pt1 | contig 15074 bp, 4 predicted proteins | sample 811421 | NCBI WGS metagenome assembly MDTG01 (sample SAMN05326645, study PRJNA326480) | marine metagenome | isolation source: seawater | place: Pacific Ocean: South East | collected 2011
AACAGCAGTTCTGAGGGACGGTTCCGTATCCGTGACCCGCCACAGCCCGTGGGTGTCGATGACCACTTCACAGGTTTGGAGATGTTGGGCGGCTACATCACCGGGCTTCATCCCTTTGAGGTCAGGAAGAAGTGGGCGGGATCGACATTGACCGTGGGAACGTCAAAGGGGTTCACACAGTCCTCCGAGGGCTACATCACAGACACGGTCCTTCCAATGACCACCCTGAATGCAGTCATCAATCAGTCAGGAACTCATCCAATCACGGGCCTTAGCAGCACACCCGACAGCAAGGTGTTCGACCCCTCATCAGGGTCCATTATCGGGCTTGGCTCATCGGATGACCTCGACCCTATGGAGAACCCCATTGAGCGCGTCCGCATCACCAAACTTGACTTCGCAAACGATGAGGTGGTGTGTCTCTCCGTCCACGTCAAATCCCCGTCGGCTTTGACCAACCACAACCACCCTGAGGACCAAGGTATGCTTTTTGCTCACGCGGATGGGACGCCTGTATGGCTGACCTATGGGAACTCAGACCTCATCATCGATCCGGGCGAGAAGGAATCAACCGCTTCGGGGGTTTCGCGTCAGAAGGATGCTTTCACCCGAGCCCTCTTCACACAAGGTCAGCGTTTCATGGACTCAGGGCCTCACCACAATACAGCCTATTTCGTGTCCTCCCGTAGCCGCATCACCACAGGAACGGCTGCACCAACCACAAGCGTCCCTGACCCCGACCCTCCGAAAACAAGCCTGCTCATGTGGTTGTCTGCGGACGCCATCAACACAGGGACCGACGTGAGCGGCGGATTCCTGACGCAATGGCGAGACAACACAACGAACGATTTCGGCGTCTATCCGGTAGGCGCATCCTCGTGGGTGGTCGAAGAGTCAAGTGCGCTTTTCAACAATCATCGCTGCATCAAGCAAGCAAAAGTGGGCGGCTCTATGCTCATCAACGGCAACGACACAGGGTCCGTATCTGCGGAACTGACTCACAGCGCGGACCCCTCTTTCACCATCTTCATGCTCGTCAATCCGGTGTGGGATTCGTCGCATGGGGTTCCCCTGTTTGGTCGGAGCAGTAGCGTCTATTTGCACGGCAATGCGACAGGAGGGTCATACACGTTCAAGGGAAGCAGCACCACGACGCTGACCCCCGTAGCCACAGCGAGCAAAACTGTCTTGATTGCGGTTGTCGTTGATCGGACTTCGACCAACACTTTCGTTTATCATCACGGCGAACTCGCTGTGACCTTCAGCGCCTCGGTGACTTCTGCATTTACGTTGAGCGGTGGCCTGTTTGGCTTATTTGGACAGGCAGCCTCTTTTAACGCGGGCACCCCCACGTCATCAACGGGAAGCAACCTTGCACCCGTGGACTTCCGCGTGGCTGAGGTTTTGCTCTATGAGAAAGCAATGACTGAGGCTGAACGGTCGGTTGTGAATGGATATTTCCTCGATAAATACGGTGTGATTTGATGGGCAACCTGAACGACGCTTCCGATGAGGGATACGCCGGGATGTCCGGCGTGACCTCATTCAACGTCGTGGATGGCGAGTTCTTTCTTCGACGCCTGCCTTCCCCGGATGAACAAGAGGTCAAACGAACCGTGCAGGGAATTGCCGACTCTTTCACCTATGTTGCTGATGACCTCGGCGTCGGTTCTTTGGTTGAAGAGAACGACCCCGTTCGGGTGACGGAGGCTGTGTTCCAAGGAGAGGTCGCGGGGGTGGTGGACCGTTCCCGTTCAGTCTATGCAACCGACAGCAACACCCATCCGTTTAACCGGATCGTGATTGAGGCAGGAGAAGGGGGCTATGTCTCCACACGTTCTGAGAATCTGTCCGCAAGCGGCCACTATGAGATGGTCGCCATTGCTGTCGAAGACGTCCGCCCTTTCCTTCTCAAGTCATTGGACTACCAACACACCGCCGAACTCGTTTCGGATAAGCCAACGAATGACGCCTACATCCGTCACCTTAGCCCCGAAAAGGAGAGTCGTGTTGCCGCAATCGTGTGTCCCGCCCGCATCACAGACAACGGCGGCCCTGAGAAAATCCTCGTTCACTACAACGCGGTGGACCTCACAGGCGAGGTTGTGGCGGGCACGGGGCTTCGTCCCGACCAAGTGAACACGCACTTCTCCGGGTATCACGCGACGGGCAACCAAGGATACCTCGTCGTGACCAAGACGGTGCCGTCGGTATCCACGACGGTCACGATCAGCGGAACGGCTCACACCCTGTCCGAATTGCTTCTGAAGCCGTATGCTTCACCTCCTTCAGACAATGACGACGTTCTGTTCGACATCATCGCTCCCGGCGGCCTCATTTCCTTGCCCACTAAGGATTTCAAGCGGCCGCTGCGCGATGGCGTATTGGCTTCTGCACCGTTCGGCGGAATCTCCCCATCTTCTCATATCAACATCGAGACGTGTATGGTCACGAGGAAGACGTCGAAAGAAGGCTATGGAAGGCCCCGTGCTGTTGCTTCAACACTCACGCCGGACGACTCAACCAATGCGGACTATCACGTCTTATCCGTCGTGTCCGGTGGCGGCAATGACCAACGGCAACACACCTCAACCAAAGTCACGCCATCCGCCTTTTCACGGTCCAACCTGACGTCCTTCGACATCATCGATAATGCCGTCATGGACAGCGAGAACCTACTCTTGGTCCACCCATCGAAGCGGAGCAAGCACAGCGCCCTGCTTGATACAGTCACAAGCGGAACGAATCCGAACGACCCCGGAAACGTGGAGGTCGAACTTTCCCTGATCCAAGGCCGCGTGGAGGAAATCACACCGAAGACTTCCGCAGACGGCCACCAAACAATGACCATCCGGGGCCGTTCTAAGGTGATGGACATTGCCGACCGACGAGCAGAACGTGATTTTGACTTGGCCGAAGGAACGCCCGTGAAGGAGATTGGGGACCTTGGAACCCCCACCGTCACCATGACGCTCGGAGGCGTTGGGCAGGGCGGCGCTGACCTCAAGGCCGAATACAAGCAGAACCCAAACCTCCCCGGTTGGAAAGACCGTATTCTTCAGACGGGCAACGTGTCCGTGCGAAACGACAGGTCCGCCTCCACGCTTTATGCCTCCACGCGGGCTCTCGTGGAACTGCCCCTTTTTCCCTCTATGTTCTTTGACGTGGACCGTAGGCTCCCAAGCACAACGGAGAAGGGCGACCCATTGCCTTCGGCAAATGCGTTTGAACTGACCGTCGATTGCACAATGACGGCGATGAACCGACCCCACATGGCCCAATATGAGAACCGTTGGGCTGTTGATTGGGGGATGGCTGCTCACGCCATCGCCGTCAAGGTGAACAAGGCAGGGACAGGGTATCTGATTCGCGCACAGCGTTTGTCCGAACAGACAGTCGCCACCGCCGCGACAAACATTTCCGGGTCAAGCACAGTCACGATTTCAATTCCAAGCATTTCGGGTTTGGAGTTCCTACCCGCTCAAGGCGACTTCGTGACCATCGGAGAAGGCTTCTTGGGAGCCTCTTTTCCGTTTGGAGTTCAAGGTGAAATTACCACGCGAGCAGCATCCTCGCTCACGATTGGTTCAATCAAGGACCCTGTGACCGGAGCCGCGATTACAGCAGGCCCAATCTTTGCAGGGATGCCCATTGTTCACGGCGGCTTCGTTCGTTCACGAAGCACAGCAGACCTCGCAACGAACGCAAGTGAGATCGCAGACGACATCAACGCGCTATTTGATGACGCTTTGACGAAGACGGTGGACCAAAATGATTCAACCCGAGTCTATTTGGAAGGCGTTGGGCCAAACATGGGTGGCTTCGAGTTCGACCCTGACGAAACGGTGTTCCCAAACAATGACCGAAGACTTGAGCAGCCGATTGACTGCTACCCGTATGCCTTGGCTTTGAAGGGGAAAAAGGCTGACGGGAACTCGCTCGTTTTCGTTAAACCTCAGCGCATTGATTTCAGCGACGTCGCCAACACCAACCGTTCATTCACAACCGCTGTCGAGGAGGTCATTCGCAAAATCAACATGGCGGCCCATCCACAGGCGAAGAACTCCGTCGGGTCATCTGCCTTCGACCCACCCGCTGATGCAGCCTCCACGGACACCGGAAGCCACATGGGGTATGTCCGTGCTTTCATGGGTTCAGAAGTCGAGAGCCGTAGCGGTGAGCGAGGCATCAGCATCGTCATTCATAGCACGGTCCCCGGAGCAGCAGGACGGAACTTTGCGGTGTGGTTGAAGAACCGGACGCCATACGCATATCGTCCCGCTCAAGCCATTGGATATGGTGGGCCGTTGGCGACCAACAGCCGTCTGTATCAGGCGAACTCATTCCCTGCCCCCCTTCCTCTTGGCCCGGACGGTGAGACGTTCGTTCCGATCACCACTTTCACCGGAGCCCCTCATGGTGCCGCTCAAACCCGTGACGATTTCACCGACCCTGACGACATCACCTTCCGAGCATACGACGGCATTGGCGGCATCTTGGAGGTTGATACGGTGACTCCGACCGCCCACGACAACACAGGAGCAGCGGCCACCCCTGCTCTCGTGGACCCCGCCCCATCGGGTTCAGTCCCCACCGCGATTAACCACATTGCTGTCGAAACAAAGGCGCTTGACCTTTTGGTTCGGGGTTCCTATGAGGTCACGGCCACCAATAAGGGAATCATCGAAGTCGATGGAAAATTGGCTGAGTTTTCGGGCATTTCGATGAATGATGCAGGCGGCAATTCCGGTGAGAATTGTGTCTTTCTCACAGGCGTCACACCTGTCGGTGACCTCCCAAGTTTCTATGACCTCTTCCATACCACCCCAAATGGAGGCACCAAAACAGCCCTGCCCGGAGTTAAGGTCCGTATTCTCTCCCCAACTTTGGACGCTGACGGTGTTCTGTTTTTCGGAGGAGGGCACACGGGCGTTGTGTTCGACATGAGTGACGGGTCAGATAAGGACTATTCCGGCCAATACAGGCACCACTATGCAGACGCACAAGGATTCTCCGGCTTTGCCAACGCGGGTGACGTTTCAGGCGCTTCAGCCGTCTTAGATTTCACCGATCTGACCAACGACGACACAATCAACGTGGACTCATTCCGTGGCCTACACCACAAGACCGTTTTGGACACATCCGGTGAGCCTGAGGACTACGCTGCTCTTTACGTTAGGACCAATCAAGGGATTGCCGGAAACACTACGGTTGAAACATTCAAAGATGAACTGTATGACTCGCCCATAAGGTCAAGGAACAGGTCGTCAAGTGCAAGAACAACGATTGCAGGGCCGACACAACCGCGCGACCCCGATGGCGCTGCTCTCAACGGTTCAACGACCCATCATGCGATTCACGATTACACTTCCTCGGTAGTGCAACGCCACCCTCTCAATTCATTCAACGGTTCGGGGTCTTGGACCATTGCAGGATGGTTTAGGACATTCAGTTCAGGGAGATTAGATGGCCCCGTTATCCACGGCATTTCCGGTTCAGCCGACATTCCTTGGGGGCTCCATCTCGGGTCGCTTGATGACGGTTCAAATGTTCACTTGATGTTGGCTGTGACTCGCGCCTCCGACCCGGTAAATGTGCAAGCAGGAGTTTTTGTGGGGCAGACCACAACCCACGGCTCCCTTCAATACACCGCTTCAACGTGGAACTATGTAGTGGCGGGATACGACAACGACAACAGCCGCTTCTTCTTTTACTTCGGTTCTGAAGGCTCATTTACGGTAGCGGGTTCCCCTCAAAGCAACACCATAGTCGATCTCACGAACCACATGGCTACCGCTTCGGATGCGAACTATGGCCCAACGGGCAACGCTCCAAACAATGACCCGCTTGGTTTCAGGACTGTTGATACCACGCCGCCTCTTGCAGCGGGAACCGCTGACCACAACGATACCGACAATTCAGCCGGGTTCTCAGGGGGAGTCCGGGCAAGGGGGATGACGATGATTAACCACGGTCTTATCGGAGCCCCTTATGTAAATCTCGACCCCACAACGACACCCCCCGGAGTCCCCATCACGACCAATGGCGGAGCCGCTGTTGCGGACTTCGGCAATGGTTCGACCAAATCCGGATACTTCAACGCCTTTTCCGCGTCCATCTCAGGAACTCGGTATTACGGAAATGTAGGGGTGGGGGTTTCATCCGCCAATTACAACGGAACAGGGTATTCGTCTGAGTTCGCGGTGTTTAAGCGTGCGCTCACCTTCGCTGAAGCGCAGGAGTTGTTCGCTGCTCGGGATGTGTGGTGATGGCGACCCTCAGAAAAACCCTGTATCCCGCCGCCGTTCAGCCGTTCGGCACATCTTCGGGATACCCCAAGAGCGGCTTCTTCGCCATGCACTTCACCTATCCGGACACCAAATACGACGACGATGCCTCGGATTGGGTTTATGCGTCCAATCCGGCAGACGTGTGGAAGCAAGGGCTGACGGTGATCGTGCGAACAAACATTGCCTATGACTCGGCACCTTCTGAAACAACGAACGTCATTGTGGTCGATCTGAAACAAGCCAAGACTGATGCTGCCGCAGCGGGTTCGTCGCTGACCTTTGACCTTGGGACTGAGGAAGCAACGCGCCTCATCACGGCCAAAATCAATGATCGGCGGCTTCAGACAACAGAACGTGGAGACGCGAACTACCAAGGTTTTCAAGCCCGATACGTCAAGATGTCGGGGCGTGAAACGTATTCAGGCACAGCAGACCGATACACAGCAAACAACGCTGTGACTGTGGAGTTCAGCGGCGATCACCCATTCGGATACCCAACAGACCTCCCCCCCACGGGAACCATCACGGTCGCAAGCACGGACTATTCCTACACCAAGGTTGAGACGTTCAGTCAAACGTCAGGCACAGCAAAGGCCCGTTTCACCATTTCCACCACGCCATTCACGCCGGGTTCCGCCTCATCAGCAGCGGTTTCTGTTGCAGGAGACACAGCCAAGCACAGCGTCATTGTTTCATGGCGGGGGCGCACGATTCCGGCGGTGAGTTTGAGCAACACGCATTCGGCTGAAGCAACCCTTGGCCCAATCGTTCAAGGCGTGGGCACTACCGTTCCGTTGTGGAAGTTCATTGCGAAACCAATGGACGGCGGCAACATGGGCATCCCTGCGGTGAACAAGCAGACGAGCAATGGACGTGATGTGGCGAATCTTGGCGCCCTTGGTCACGGATATTCCCGTTTTTCTCTTGAGGGTTTGAACTCGTGCTATCTTGCCGATATGCCCCCTCCGGACTCAACGTATCAGAAACCCACGGTCCACGGAGTCACCCTCGCCCATGAGGACAATGAGGATGTAGGCGGCTCGACAACGACAACATTCGCCAATTTCCATGTGACCACGCCCGAATACGGGTCAGACTTCTATGGGAAGGACCAGAATTACAGCATCGCACTTGAGAGCGGATACACGGGCTCACCGACCAACGTGGGAGAAACGCACTTCGCAAGCGGAGGGACTCTCACCGACATTCGATTTGACGATGGAGCGGTGTTGCACGGCATTCAAGACGACAATACCCACGCTTATGCGCGTCCATATCGGATGACCCGAACCGTCAATTCCGAACGGGTCCGAGGCTTGACCATTTCCAATGAGCATCTCGTGTTCGACCCTCTTCCGGTTGTCGATGACCAAGGAAATGAACTCATTCTCGAAGGGGGCTCTCCCTTCGGGACTGTGATCAAGGATTTCGTCATTGAGAATGCTCGAACCGATGAATCGACGGGCGAGGAGGTTATCGGCCCGTCAGACACCTTCGGCAATCAAACCCCGAACCTCTCCATTCAATTGCCTGCGTCCGAGGAAATCCCCGGCGACATCTTCGTTCGTTCTGCACACGACCGGGTTCAGGCTTGGGCAGATAAGTCGTGGGGTATGGGTGGACTCAGCATCCATGATGATACGAGCAAAGACTTCGATACGCATGACCGAATGTTGGTTTTTCATTGCACTCGAATGCTGCATCCAAGTCTTTCCCTCGTTAAGACGTCGAGCGATATTACCGCAGGAGCGGTGCCGAGCGGAACGACTCGTTTCTTCACGGCTCACAGGATCAGCGACCACGCCGAACGCGGTTCTGTTCTGACGCAGACAAACAACGGCACAGCGACAGGACACCCATACCCGCATCACCGTATCCGCTTTGGCCGTCAGGGTCACTCATTCGTGACGCCCGTTGGACATCGTGGAACTCCAATGCACCTGCGCCGTCAATTGCACCGCTCGTTTGGCTCGTCATATTCCTTGATGATGGAAGCAGAAAGCGAACATCGTCACTTTGGTTTCTCGTCCCCAGACCCCTCAAACACCACGACGGCGCTTTATCTCGATACGTTGGACGTCAAGGGTGAGTCGGGCTATGATGAAGCAACGGGAGCCTTTGCTGCGGACAACCTCGCAGCGGAGGAAATTACAGGAGCGAGACAGAATGACCAACGGCGTTCAGGTAGTGGTGCGGCCAATCAGGACGCTGAATACGTCATCGCCCCCGGACAGGTTCATACCGCTGTTGAGGGCGCTTCCCAATCAGTTTCCAAAGCAAGCGTTTCGACAACCACAATCAGCGGAACCGCGACTTCCACTCATTTGACCCTCAGCACGGCGCTTTCGTTTAATAATCGAGATGACGTGGGTTCCGAGTTCATGGTGAATGGCTTCTTCCTCGATCAGCCTGTGATGTTCGGCGGTCGGCCTGAACCCCCCACAATCACAAAATCAGGTAGCGAGAACTACTTTGTCCGTGGGCTCGAAGAGGGAGTCTTTGTCCCCAAGCCGGGGACCGAACTCGCAACGATTCCGCCGCTTGCTCATCACGACCCCGAAGCAATGAACATGATGGATGCGCGGCTATTTACCGACGTTTCTTCTGCATGGAGTTCATCCTCCACGTCCGAACGAAACCTTGGCGCTTTCGACAACAGGGACACAAACACCGGAGCATACCCCGATGCGTTCCTATGCACATGGCTCGCGGAATACAGCCATCCTGCCTTGTTCGGCACATCTCGTGAGCATTACCTGACCTTCCGTTATCGTCAAATGGGAATGCCCAAAGCATCAACCGCACGTTCGGTCCGTGCGTTGCTTTTGGAGAATCTCTCAAGTGAGGTGTTCGAGCGTTTGCTCGCAATCCAATGGTTGCAGAACTATGGATACAACGGACTGAACGCAGGAGGTCATGGGAGCGCCGAGGGCCTTAGGGCGGCAGGAGCAGTCCTCATGGGTCATTCCACCGTCCGTGAGGCTCAGGGCACCGCTCGACTGATCCGAGCCACGAGCGGACCTGTTCGGTATTCACGAGCAGAAGGAATCGGTGACGCCATCGACCCCGAACATGACGGGGCTCGCGTGACTGTGGACACAGACGCCACAGACAGTTCCCCATTCACCCGATTTTTCTATGTGGAGAACCCAATGGTCGCCACCAACGTATCTCGTCGGCTTCCTGTGCGTGGTTGGGGGGCGCGGTCCACGTCGAGCGCCCTCGATATGCTCGCAGGGGACCCCACGGAAAACACCACCAATCAGCAAAAGGTGTTGAAGAGCGGACGATTCGATGGCGGCATTCACGATTCGATGGCGCTGATGCCCGACGCTACCGACTTCGGCGCAGATTGGATGATGCCGAACGCCTACGAGGGGATCGAGCGAAGTCACCCTGTCGGTTTCGTCATGTCCGGCCACACGGCGGAGGCAACGCCCTATCACTCGACGCTACGCCTGTCCAACGACCCCCCGTCCGAGTTCGACCGCATCGGTATTGGTCGCCGTCTGAAGGTCATGGAGAATGGTCTGACCTCTCCGACAGCACTTGCTTCCGGAGCGTGGGACGTCGAATACGTCGATACACGGCCCACCGCTTTGCCCGTGACCTCGCCGGTTCTGTGGCTTGATGCGGGCGACCTCGATTTAGTCAACGGCGCGGCGGTCACTTCTTGGACAGACAGGTCAGACAATGCGTTCGAGTTCACGCAATCGTCCGCTTCTGCACAGCCTTCCCTGATCAAGCATCAGGAAAGCATGAACAACCGGCCCGCTGTGGACTGTGACGGGAACGATTCTTTGGAGACTGCATTCAGCAGCGTCCTCAACCCCTCAGAAATGACGGTTTTTATGATCTGCGAAGTGGACGTGGACGACGGCAATTTCCACGGCATCATTGAGAGTCGGTCAAGCACCCCCGTCACTCGGGCGGGTTTCAACCTGTATGCGGACATGGCGACAGGCAATCAATGGGAATTTTGGGTCGGGTCGAACACAAGTTTCACTCAGTCTTTTGGTGGAACGGGCTCCGTCGTCCCCGGCGAAGCAGCCCTCGTCTCTTTTGCCGTGACCGGAGGCAACGGGGCCGGAGGAACCGCTACACTTGACCTCCGTAAGGACGGAACTCAATTGGACACCGATACCGGGGCATTTTGGAAGGCCACAGCAGGTTCTCTCAATCTTGGTGTGGTCCCCTCATCGTTTTTCCTAAACGGCAAAATCGCTGAGGTCATCATGTATGACCGCGCCTTAACCACCACGGAGCGAGAGTCAGTCGAGTCCTACCTGAGTCGCAAATACGCAATCAGCATCACGGCTTCTGCTCACTCGGGATACACGGCTGATGACCTCGACTACACCACCCGAAACAAGGGGCTGGACCCTGCACTTGATCTCGTGCAGTTCACGGGGGCATCGACATACAATCAGGGCCGTTCGGCAGGAAGCATCGAATACGCATCCTCGACCTTTGGCGCATCTTCCTCGTTCTTTGCCCACGGCGGCCACATCCTACACACCAACGCAACCCCTGTGCATTATGCGACATCGCAGAAGCACTACCCGGTCAATGGGTGGGGGCTCGCCACTACGTCCGCGGGTTCCGTGACCAAGGCTGCACCGATCCCGCTTTCTGAAGTCTCGGAGAGTCGTCAGGTTCAGTCTCGCGCTGAACCGCGCCTTGGACTCGTCATTGAGACGGAGAATCAACGCGAGACAAACAAGCCACGAACCTACGGCGTGGTTGGGACTGTTGCCGCTTCGCTTCATTCAGACCTGAACATCGGTCGTCACTTCCCCGTCCTTCCCTCTTGGACCGTGAATGCTCAGTTCGCAAACCGCGGCATGACCACGAGCGGAGGCAGTTCTGCCCACACCATTGCAGACCTCGACGTTAAGCCGACGTGGTCGCCCGACAGCAACGCTGCTAAAGGCGCAATCGTGGCTTCGGGGGACTCCGTTCGCTTCACGCCAAAGACGCACGCCAAAGACGCTTGGACTGTCCGAGGTAGTGCTGACCTACCCGCGTGGGGCGGCGTCTATATCCTGAGAAAGACCTACCTCAACAGGGACGACACCGACTCAAAGCGAGTCAGCCTTGAGGGCACGGTCGGCCATGCGGGTCAGCCGGTTAGGAAGACGGTGGACTACATCGTCCGGTTGGTGCGGCCCCTGAAGATGTTCGGCTACGCCTCCGACCTGCTCCAAGACGGGTGGCTTCACGGTGCCCGGATTTCGAGCGCCGACACCAATGACCGCTCTTCACAGGTCATGCACCGCGACAAGCGATACGGCGTGTTTGAGTTCAACACCGACCGAAACCTCGGAGCCATTGACCTGATCGCCTCGTCAGATGGAGCATTGGAGATTGAATGGCCTGACGCAAATGAGCATGATGTGGTCTTCCACTTGATTCCCTCAACAGCCATGCTTCAACACTTCAAGTCGGATGCACAGCGAAAGGTCGGTGGACTGATTCGTCCGGACATCGAGGCACGGTATTCGCAGTCGTCTCACCCCGGCGGCGGTGAGCGCGTCCACGAGTCTGAATCACGTTATGACGCGGACGGGAATGGGACCGCGGGCGACTACATGAAACACACATTCGACCCGAACGTCATTCAGAACGACTCACATGGCCTGCTTCGGCCCTACTTCGTAGTCCGTCAGGTCATCACGAATGGCTTGGTCTTGGATCAGGTCCCCGGATTGCCCACGGCAGGGACTCTCGGTATTGGCGGGGCTTCGACATGGGCTTACACCGCTATTCAACGAAACGTGCTGACCGGCTCAAGCACTCCATCGTTCTCGGTTGGCGACCGTTTGGTTCTTGCCTCCAATGCTGTATTTGCTTCTCCCGTCCCCGCTGCTCCGACATTCATCGACAACGCCGTTATTGTGAACCGTGTCGAAAACGGAGCATGGTGGCGCTATGACCCCGTCAAAGGAACGGTGACGAAAACCTCTCTTTCTTATCGCGGCCTCCGACCCTACGACCCGACCGATTTCATCATGGCGAGTCAGCGTCCATTCCTTGTGAATTACAGCGACGACAGCGCCGTGATTCGTCCAAGCAACCGTTCAACGATTCAGATCGATGGACGGAGTATCAGCAGCACCTTCCACCCACCATACCTCTTCGACAGCGAAGGTGGACGATGGCGTGTGGCTGATACCGAGGTCATTCAGGGGACCACGCGCCTTGTCCTCCGCAACGGAGATGGAGTCGCGGAACGGGCTATTGCAGGGCAGCACGGCTTCGTTGGAGTTCGCACTTCTGATGCCGCAATGCACCTACTCAATGATGCCGCAGGTGAGATCGCCGGTTTCAACATCGCCGGAACAAGGGCGCTGACCAATTTCGACCACAAGGCAAACGCCGCTGTGAACGCCCACCCCGTTCTGCGTCAAATGGCTGAACACAGTCCCACTTTCACGTCCCTTGAAGCACGAGGCTTGAACGTCCTCGACCTCTTCCGCACCCTGTCGAGCATTGACGGCCGCCAAGTCGTCTATGAGGGCAATGGCCTGCTCGTGTATTCAGCGAACGTGTTCAGGGACGAAGGCGCTCGCGTCGGCATGGAATCGGGAGCCCTCAGCGTTTCAGTCAGTCGAATGTTCGACAGCCCCAACGAAGTCATCATTGAAGGCGACAGCGTGGCGGATAACGAAGTGGTCTTTGCGGTCGTGCGCGACACGGAGAAAATGAAGAAGGCGGCAGGGGCAGACGCAGAACGCAACCTCGTTCGCACGCTCCGCCGCGCTATCCCCGGCTTGAAGAACAGTCAGGAAGCCCTACGGGTAGCGAAGTCGCTACTTTCCCGTGCGGAGAATGGTGCGCCGCTGATCACGCTTCAGGGGCTTCTCAACGCCACCTCCTTGATGCCCGGTGATGTCGTGAACGTCAATCTCCCGACCTTTGGCTTCGTAGGACGTTTCGCCGTCTTTGAGGCAAAGCACGACTACATCAATCTCCGCAGCGACATCATCGTCGCCCAATATGAGAAGGGCGTTGAGGGCCTGATTTCCGAGATTCAAGCACGCATCGGCAACGCCTCCACGACAGAACAGCCATCTGACCGCGACATTGTGGTGGACGAGACGACGGTGACGGGTGCTGTGCGCGTTGCCTCGGTCATGCGCGTCACGGTCCGCAACGCCAACCAACAGGCCTTCGTCATTGGTGAGCGAGGGCACGGAGGCATCGGCAAGATTGGCGTTCGGGATGGTTCTAAGAAGGGTCGCGCCATCGGACTATCCAAGAGCAAGACCTACGAGGTGAAGTGATGCCTGTTCTCGACGCATTCAAGGCGGCCTTGACGGACCACATGGTCACGCTCGTCAAGAGCATGACTTTGGGGTCAAGCGGTGGACAGGCAAGCACCCGTGACGGCGGAGTCGGCAATGCTCAATTGAGCGTCACGCCTGAGGTGACTCGACTCGATGACCGCACGATCTCGGTAAGCGGCGTATTCGGCACAGGCCTCACGAGCGAGCAGGACATCAAGGAGGTGGTGTTGCACGGAGACACTTCGTTTGACGCCCCCGCCTTCAGGTCCACATTCATTCCAATTGCGAAAGGGTCCACCACAGAAATGCGGGTGGACGTCGTCTTGGAGGTGCGATGATGTCCGCTTTCGCTTCAGGATGGTCCGTCCTAAAGGGATACGAATACCACACAAGAAGATACCACGGGATGCTGTCGCCGCAGCGACAAGAAGAGAACCAGCGAATCCTCGATTTCAAGAACGCCCTCTTTCCCAAAATCCACGGACAAAGGACGATCCGCGTCCCATACAGTCGGGTAGGGTCCGACGTTGGCGACGACGCATACCCGTTGGTGCCGGGGCACACCAACCTAAACGCCCCTTTCATTCGGGACCTGACGGATGATGCCGCCGTTGGGGGTGAAATGGGGGAGTTTGAAGTGGATTTTCTCGGGATTTCTCCGAAGGAGGATAGGGCGCTCATCGAAGATGAAATGGAGTTCTATGGGGGAGCGCCTATCGGCCACTACACCGTGTCGAGTCGAGCAATCCCCGACTACCCCCCCAACACCCCTTCCTACACCACACGCGAGGAAAACACCGGAGGGCCAAACATGGTTGAAGATGCGAAACGTATGGTCCTTTTCGCCTTGGAGAGGCAGTTTCCGGGCTTCATCGAACGTATCGCAAGGGGTGAAATCGACGTTGACGATTACATGAAATACTTCAGGGTGATTGATTGAGGACTGACGACGCTTTTCACGCTGCTTGGGATTTGATGAAAGGGGACAACGTCCCGACCAACCCCGGCCTGTGGTCACAGGCCAAGTCCAAAGCCCGATCCAAGTTCAAGGTCTATCCATCAGCCTACGCAAACGGTTGGGCCGCGAAGTGGTATAAATCGAAGGGCGGCGGATGGAAAAAGAAGGGCAAGAAAAGCAAGAAGTGAGCCGTAGGTGAGAAAATGACGGCCTTTGATACTGCTTGGGACCTGCTCAAAGCAGACCATTCCAAGAAAAAATCAGGAAAGTTCCAAAAAATGAAAGGTGTTGATTTCACCTTGCCGCGAGGCGAAATGAAAGTCCTTCAAGCGGAAGATGCTGACTACAAAAGAGGGGTTTTGGTTGAACTGCTAAAGGACGGCGGGTATGAAGTCGCATATTGGTATGATGATTTCGAGGTTTTTCCTGTCGAAGTCCTCGTTGACGGTAAGTCCATCAAAAAAGATGCAAGGAAGGTTGTCCTGAAGTTCCATCCCACCTTGGAGCAAGCAAGAGGGAAAGCAAAGGAACAGATCA
>MDTG01251282.1_pt1 | contig 15074 bp, 8 predicted proteins | sample 811421 | NCBI WGS metagenome assembly MDTG01 (sample SAMN05326645, study PRJNA326480) | marine metagenome | isolation source: seawater | place: Pacific Ocean: South East | collected 2011
AATATAACGTTATGGAAAATAAACAACAATTCCCGACTGAAGAAGTCACTTTACCCTCAAAAGGCTTATTATATTCTAAAGATAGTCCCCTAAAAAAAGGAACAATAGAAATGAAATATATGACAGCTCGTGAGGAAGATATTCTTACGAATCAAAATTTTATAAAAAATGGTACAGTAATTGATAAATTATTAGAATCTCTTATTGTTAGTAAAATTGATTATAATGATTTAATACTTGGTGATAAAAATGCAATATTAATTGCAGCTCGTATTTTAGGTTATGGTAGTGATTATACTTTTGAATATAATGGAGAAGAACATACAGTAGATCTTACAACTATTGAAGATAAATTTTTAGATAAATCTTTAGTTAAAGATGGAAAAAATGAATTTTCTTTTACTTTACCTACATCTAAAACATCAGTTACTTTTAAATTTTTAACACATAAAGATGAAATAGCTATTTCTAATGAATTAAAAGGACTACAAAAAATTAATAAAAATAATGTCCCTAATAATACTACAAGATTAAAACATATAATTACATCAGTAAATGGTAATTATGAAACAAAAAATGTTAGAGAATTTGTAGATAATAATTTATTAGCTAGAGATGCAAGAGCTTTAAGAAAATACATAAGTAATATACAACCAGATGTTAAATTAGTATATGAAAATGAAAAACCAAACGGAGAAGTTACAGAAATCGCAATACCAATTGGAGTAGGCTTTTTTTGGCCTGACGCCGGCGTATAGGACATCATTATTTGCCCAGATCCACGATCTAGTGTACCATGGCGGCGGTGGTTTTCAACACTCAGAGGTTTATAATATGCCCGTTTGGTTAAGATTGTTTCATATTCAAAAAATTAATGAACATACCAAAGAAAAAAATAAAGAAATAGAAAAGGCACAAAAAGGTTCTTCAAATAGTGGAAATATATCCAGACCTAATATAAATCCTTCTTCTACTTATAATTTTTAATAAGGATATTGTGAGATATCCTTATTTTTTTCATATTTATAACAAAACAATAAAATATAATGCCTAACGGAGACGAAAATAATAAAAATAATAAGGGTCCTACACAAGAAGATCTACAAAATAGGCAAAAATCTATAGATCAACAAAAACAAGAAAGAGATCTACTTAATGAAACCTTAGCTACTATTAAAGAAAGAGCAATAGTAGATAAAAAAAGAATCACAGAACTAAGAAATTCCGTAGATATTCAACAAGATATATCTAATTCTATTCAAACTAGTAAAAATTTAAAAACAGAAATAAGTAAGTTAGATGCTAGAGCTAATAAAGATTTAATTAATAAATTAAATAAAGAAAAAGAAATACATGAAGCAAAAACTAAGCAATTAATTAAAGAAAATGAAGTAGCAAAATCATTTGAAAAGAATTTAGGCACTGCTAACATGTTAATGGGAGAAATGTCTAAAATTCCTTTAGTAGGATCAATGCTAAATACCCAAAAGGCATCAGAAGCCATGACTGAAGAATTTGCTAAAAGTGGAGATAAAACAAAAGCTTTAGCAGCTGGTTTTAAAGAAATGGGAAAATCACTTAATGCTGCAATGGGTCCCCTTATTCTTTTAACAATTATAAAAAGTTTAGTTGAAGCTAATAAATCAGTAGTTGGTATACAAAAAGAATTAGGTATTTCTAGAGGGAGAGCAAAGGAATTAAGAGGAGAATTAGCAGCAACAGCAATGCATGCTAAAGATATAGTAGGTTCTGCAACTGCTTTAAGAATTACAACTAAAGCTTTACTAGAGTTAAATACTAAATTAAATGATCAATTTCAAACAGCAGCAGTATTTAATCAAGAAACATTAGCTCATTTAACTGACATGAATAAAGCAGGAATACTGTTAGATGATCAATTAGGTGTAGCTGCGGGTAGTGCTGCAAGAATGGGTATGAGTGTAGATCAAGCATTAGAAGGTATTGAAGGTATTGTTAATGAATCAAATGCAGCAACAGGTGCTCAAATTAATTTAAAAAATGTAATACATGATACCCATAAAATTTCAGGCCAAATTAGGGCTCAAATGGGAGGTAATGTAATGGAAATATCCAAAGCTGTAGTTAAAGCAAAAGCTTTAGGATTTGAATTAGAACAAGTAGCAAATGCAGGTAAATCCTTATTAGATTTTGAAAGTTCTATAAATGCTGAATTAGAAGCAGAATTATTAACAGGTAAACAATTAAATTTAGAAAGAGCTAGATTAGCAGCATTAACTGGTGATTATGAAACACTAACAGCAGAAATAGCAGCTAATGTAGGTGATTTTGCAGATTTTTCAAAATTAAATGTTTTACAACAAGAATCAATAGCAAAAGCTGTTGGTATGACTGCTGATGAATTATCAAATGCTTTATTATTAGAATCAGATAGGGCAGCAATGTTAGCAGAAGCTGAAGCTAATAATGATAAGCAGACAATTGCTATGTTAAAACAAATGGATGCTCAAGAAGAATTTAATGCAGCAGTAGAACAAATGAAACAATTATTTGTAGATATGGTAGGCCCTATAGAAGGAATAGTAAATAGAATTTCAGGTATAGCTGAATTTTTTGGCTCAGCTACAGGTAAAGCTCTTCTATTTACAGGTGCTATGGTTAAATTAGGTGCTATTGTAGCTGGACTTTTTGGAAAATCATTAGCAACTGCTATAGCAAGTATTTATTCAGGATTTGGATTTTTAGGAATTGCAGGAGTAGCTTTAGCAGCAGGTGCTGTTGTAACTTTAATGGCTTCAATAGGTAAAGCAAAAGCAACAAAAGTTGATGATGCTATTATTGATCCTCAAGGAGGTATAGTAACTCAAGGCCCAAAAGGTACAATACAATTAAATAAAGAAGATTCAATTATAGCAGGTACTAATTTAGGAGGAGGGGGAGGAGGAAATGAATCTGAAAAATTTGATTATAAAAAAATGGCAATGGCTATGTCAAACATAAAAGTATCTACAAATATAAAACATGATTCTTTTGGAGCCAGTAGTTCAACAGGTAAAGATGGAGATTATCAAAAAACAGCAAAATATAGTACTAAGTTTGTATAAAATATTATATTTATAAAAAAATAAAACTATGAGTTTATTAAAGAAAAGTTCAAGATTTGATTTATTACCAGGAAATGATGATAGAACAAATCCAATAGGAAAAATGGAAGAAACAAAAGGAAAAGCTTTTGATAGAGGTCCTGGTTCTACTTTACAACAAGATTCATTATCTGAAATACCTAATAAATCTTTATATCAAGATTTAGATGGGCAAAAGGGTCCTTCATTTGATTTAGGACCACGACCAATAGGAGAAGCCTTTCAACAAGATTTATTATTAGAAGAAGGTAATAAATTAGATAATACTCCATTTTCAGTTGATGGTGCTACTTTTGATTTTGGTAAAAAATCTAGCTTACATGCTTATAATCCGATAAATCAACTTGTAAAAACTAATGAAATACCTGCTTTTTTTCCTCCAGATGCTTATGAAATATATAAAAGTAAAATAAACCCACAATCAAGTTTTGGAGCAGGACAAGCAGGAGGTCCTGGATGGCCTGCTGTAGGAGCAACTGATCTTTCTATGTTAGGAATACCTATTTTATCACAAGGAGGAATGTTTTTAGGACCTAATGCTGATTTAATAGCAGAAAAATTAGAATCAATTCCTAAACCAGGTACTCCATTTCAAGATTTAAATACAACACCTACAAGTATAGGTGATGCAGGTTTTTTCCATAATATACCAAATCCAGGAAAAGGACAAGGCAAACAACTAGATGGTGAAGACTTACATGTTGCCTTACTAACTCAAAATTATACTTACAATCATGGTAATTCTGTAGAATCAGTAGGCCCTTCACCTGGAGCTACAGGCAATTCAGAATATCAAGATTTAAATTCAACAGTAGACAGTATTGGAGATGCTAATTATTTTCATGGAATACCAAATCCAGGAAAAGGACAAGGAAAAACCCTAAATGGTGAAGATTTACATGTAACTATGTTACAAACAGCTTACACATATACCCATGGTGATGCTGTTGGAATAGTAGGCCCTTCACCTGGACCAACAGGCAATTCAGAATATCAAGATTTAGGTGATGGTGCACCAGGAACACCTTATAATAATGTAGGAGGTAATGGTTTTTTTCATGGAATAGCAAATCCGGGAAGATATAATGGTAAACAATTAGGAGGAATAGATTTACACCAAGCTTTACTAACAAATACCTATCAGTATTCACATGGTATTTCTGTAGGAGGCTATAATTCTGTTGTACAAGTAGGACCATCTCCTGGAGCCACAGGTTTTTCAGATTTTGCAGATTTAGATGGGGGGTTACCCGCAACAGGAAAATATACCAATCCTGAAACAGGCATTGGATTTTAATAAAAATTAAATGGGATTAAAAAAATTACTAACAAATTTAGAACAAGGTAAATTAGCTTACCCTAATCATAATACTCCTTCATCTGTAGGAGGTTTTAATTATTCAGAAGCTTCATCTATATTTGATTCAGGAATGACTTTTAATCAAAGATCTTTTAGTTGGGGTAATGATGAAATTTTTAATGGTGATAGTGGAGAACCTTTTATTAGAGATGAACTTTTACCTGATAGGTTTGAAAATTTTGATCAAAGTACTACTTTAGGTGGTCAAAAAGCCAATAATGTAAGAGGAGGCATAACAACTTTAAATGATAGAAATAGATTAGACTCTAAAAGAATACGAAATTTTATGGCCTCCCCTAGAGGTTTACAATGGAAACTTACACAAGTAGGTTTACAATTATCTAATCCAAAACCAAGCGAACCTGGTATAGAAGCAGGCCCAGCAGGAATCAGTTCAGTTGCTAATGATAGTTTATATAATTTAGGAATAAATACAGAAGCCCAAATAGCAGCAAACCCAACTCTTACAGGATTACATGTTAAAAGAGGAGGAGCTACACCTTTATCATTTGAAGGATATGATGATGAACCAAAAATAAAATATGATTTAACTAATCAAGCGGGTGATTTGACAATACACCCAAATAGAATGATTAATTTATATGGAAATCATATAAAACCTGCAGTACCTCAAGGAGGAGAAGGTTTACCTAATGATGAACCTTCATGGTTTGAATCTACTTTTTTAGGAGGAAAAGATTTCATGACAGAAACAGCTTTAGGAAGATCACTTGGTAATATTATAGGTAGAAATGAAAATGTTGCAGAATTATATAAATATGGAGGTGGACCTGGATCAGTATATGGAATAGGTACTACTACTATTAAAAAATATGCCCCATTTGTTGCTGATAGATTTACAGATACAGCTAAAGAATTAATTCCAAAATTTGATAGTTTTGGAGAATTAGACCGTGAAATACCAAATGGTCACTTTAAAATACTTAAAAGTAAAATTAGATTCCAACCTAATTATCCTATGATCCTAAAAGGAGCATTAGATATTGATGGACTTGATGCATCACTTGATAGTACACTTTACACTGAACGTAATGTAGTTTTAAAAACTCAAACAGGAATGTATAGAAATTTAATGTCAAGAAGAGGAGGTGTATATACTGGAAAAGACATAAAAGATTTTAGACAGTTAGTAGGAGAACTTGGTTCTGATTATACTAAAAGTCCAGCAGTATCAGGAATTCGTGGTGGAGGATCACGTACATATGTTGGAGGAGACCCAGGAGCAACGCCTCCTCAATATTGGTATCCAAACGAAAGATCTAATAAAACAAGAATTAAAACGGATGAAGGAAACAATATGGCTTACTCTGTATATTTCCCACAAAGTGTAAATAAAATCAATATGATGGATATATTTGAATCTCAAGGAGATTTTTCAAATGACGATTTAAGAGATTTTATACCATTTAGATTTGAGGCTATTAACCATGATGATCCTACTAAAGCAAATACAATGGTATTTAGTGCTTATTTAGATTCTTATAATGATGATTTTAATGCTAGTCATAATGAATTTAGATATAATGGTAGAGCTGAACCATTCTATACTTATGAAGGTTTTAATAGAAGTATAGGTCTTAGTTTTAAAATAGCAGCACAAACTCGCCATGAATTAATACCACTTTATAGAAAATTAAATTATTTATGTGCTCAAACTGCTCCCGAATATAAAGGAGGAAGAATGAGAGCCCCTTACGTTCGAATGACTGTAGGAGATATATGTTATAGAGTTCCTGGATTAATGGAAAGTGTTGGTTTATCTTGGAAAACAGATTACCCTTGGGAAATAGCTAGATTAACAGGAGATCAGTTATCTGATAGTAATAAAAAAAATGGTCGTCCTTTAGATGATGATGTATTAATGTTACCTCATGTTTTAGATGTAAATGTTTCATTTAAACCATTACATAACTTTACTCCTCAAAGAAGTGTCAATGCACCATTTATATTACCACATGCAGGAGAAAATAGAAAAGTATATGGAGATAGAGCTAATAGAAAAGCAGTTCCTTTAGGAAATGATGGAAAAATAGACACTCAAACAGCACTATCACATGGATATGAAGAATCAAATAAATTAAATGATGGGGAAATATCAATTGAACCAATAACACTACAAAAAATACCTGTTTCAGAACCACAATTTATAGATTTACCAATATTAGAAAGTCCTACAAATGACAGTACTAAAAATAGTAATATTATTAATCAACCTAATCCTTCTACATTTGTTCACCACCAAAATAGAAGTGAGGGAGCAGGAGGTCCTATGTTTGTTGATCTTCCTCAAAATGTAATAGACGCAAATACTCCAGCAAGCCAACCAGCTAAATCAGGGGTTCCAGGTTCTTCTAATTTTTGGGCAAATGCTGCAGCAAATGCTCAAATCCTTACAGAACAACAAAATCAGGAAATGGAAAATCAAAATAATTTTGAACAACAACAATCAGGACAAGCTTATAGTGAATTTCCAAAATAATTAAAATTAAAAATATGCCAAGTAGACTAGCATTCGTAAGTAAACAAAGAATAACACCTCAAGGTAAAAGAAAATATAAAGATATTAAATATCCAGATATATCTTTATCTGAAAATGATATTTATATTACAACTACTGTTGGTGATAGATTAGACACACTAGCTCAAATGTTTTATGGAGATGTAGATTTGTGGTGGATAATAGCAACTGCTAATGTTGATGTTATAAGACGAGATAGTTTTGGGGTAAAAACAGGAACCCAAATAAGAATCCCATCAGATTTTCAAGGTATAATATTACGATTTGAAGAGTTAAATTCAATTAAAAAATAAAAAGTTATGTCAATATTTAAAGAAACATTTAAAGGCTATGTAAAACGTCAATTAAGAATAAGAGAATCAATTCTTTCACAAGGTAATGATTTAAAAGATAATAGATTTAAAGCACATAAAGCTCAAAATCAATTAGATTATAGAGAAGAAGCAGCTATATTACCTCCAGGAGCTTTTTTTACATATACAGCAGAAAGACAATGTATGATTAGAATGATGTCAGGAGTAGATTTACTTGAAACTAATAAAATATTAGATGGAACTAAATTTGAAAAGATTGATGATTTAAAAGGTCCTGGATTAGCTATGAGATATATGTTAATGGGAGGTATTCCTGTTAAAAATTATGATTTTAAAGCAGGTAGAGATTATATAGATACAACCCCAAATCCAGAAGCTCAACAAGTATACACGTTAGATCCTTTTGGAGAACCCGGAAATCCTGATAGATTTGTAAAACCCCCTATACAAATGGCTAGTAGAGGAATGGCTAGAAAAAAAGGATCTTTTGGAAAACATTATTCTGCTACATATGGTGATCCTTATATAAGATCAGATGCATCAGAAGGAGATGATTTTGGTATTGTACCTATGCCTGGTATTGTATCAGCTAATATTAGAACAAAATCAGCATATGGTTCTCTTAGAGAAGCTAAAGTAGAATTTGCTTGTCATAATAGAAGACAACTAGAAGTCTTAGAATTACTTTATATGAGACCAGGATTTCCTGTATTACTAGATTGGGGGTGGTCAGTATATTTTTCTAACGATGGGAAAAAAGAAATTTTTTTCCCTTCTATAGATACCTTTTGGGATACTAATGTTACTATAGAAGAAATTAATTCAGACATTATAAAATATAAAAAACTAACATCAGGTAACTATGATGGGTTTTTAGGAATGTGTAAAAATTTTGAATTTGTAGCAAGACCAGATGGAGGTTATGATTGCACTACAGAATTAATAGGATCAGGTGAAATTATAGAATCCCTAAAAGGAAGAAGATCAGGAAAACGTATTTCAAAAGTAGAAAAAGATGGAGAAGAAGAAAAAGAAAGATCAAAAAAGGTAGAAGTAGATGATTTAGAATATTATATAGCCGCAATAGTACAATTTGCTGAAACTAGAACTAAAAGAATATCAGATTCTAGTTATATTCAAGAAAATCCATACCAATTAAGTTTATATGCAGATTTTAGAAAATTTGCTAATGATTATGTAGAAAAAAACGATGGCAAAATAGGAGATTACAAATTAACAGATGGAGAATTTCAAGCATTAGCAGATGAATCAGATAGAATGGATAATCCTAGTGGAATTTTTGGGGGTGTAAATGGGAGTAAAATTAGAGATGATATAGAAGAAATAGAAAGATTAATAGATGCTTACTATATATATAAAGGTGAACCTTTATTTAGAGGTTCTAATGAATTAGAAGCTAGAATGGCATCTAAAGAAAACTATATAAGATGGGATTTCTTTGCTCATATATTAAATATGTTTGTAATAGATAGACAAGGAACATCAGAAAATCCTATGTTACGTCTTACAACACGATACAATGAAACAAGTGAACCACTTACATACACACAAATTAAAGTAACTAAGCCAACATCGGTTATGAATGCACCTTGGTTAGCAGATGAACCATCAATGATATACATTAAAGGTGATTTTTGGAAACAACATTTTAAAGATCTACAATACACTAAAACAATTAGAATTCCTGACTTAGTAGATATGTCTGTAGATCCACTTATTTGTTTATTACCTCACCAACTCCAAAAATTACAAACACATTCTCATGATGGTAGTTTAAAAACCCCAAATCAACCAACCATTCAAATGGATCCAGGTAAAATTCCAAATAAAGCTACAGGTTTTAGAACAACAACAGGTTGGGTTCAAGGTAATAGAGAAATAGGAAATATATTTCTTAACATAAGCCATATTAAAGAAGTTTTTCAATCAATGAGATATAATGATGAAGGATTAAATCCAAACTTTAATTTATTTGACTACCTAAAAAAAATATGGGATGATGTTAATAGTGCATGTGCAGGAACACATACTTTTACACTTCAATCAGAACATGAAAGACCTAATTATATTAGAGTTATAGATTTAGGATTTCAAATAGATTCTGGTTTAGCATATGAAAATTTATTTACATTAGACATTCAAAGTAATACAACTATATGTAGAGAATTTAATTTTAATACAACAATCCCTAATGCTTTAAGCTCAACAATAGCTATAGCAGCTCAAAATCCAGATTCTATTACAGATTTAGAAGCAGCAAGTTTTTCTGCATTACACACAGACATTCAAAGTAGATTTTTTAAACCTTCAGCTATAACAGATACAGAAAGAGAACAAAAAAGAAAAAAATATCAAGAAGATTTAGAAGATTTTAAATTAGATATAGCAAAATTATATGTGTATAGAATTGATGTATTAACAGGAGATTATACAATAACAGGAGAAAATAAAAAATTAAATAGAATTTCTAAAAATAAAGCTATATCAATAGTAAAAGGTTTAGAATCAAAAATAATATCTTTAAATGCAAGATACCATAAAGATGATCTAACTGCAGATCCACCTCAATATGAAGGTTTTAGAGACCCAAATTACTCACAAGGAAGATCAGAAATAATACCATTAAAATTTAATGCAAAATTTGATGGAATATCAGGATTAACAATAGGTAATGTTTTTAAAATTAATAAACGAAGATTACCTAAAGGATATCAAGGAGAAGATATAGGTTTTATTGTTATGGGAGAAAGTCAAAATATAACTTCAGGCCAAGATTGGACTACAGAAATATCGGGTCAACTAATTTTATTAGATAACCCTCAATCTCTTAATGAAGAAAATTCAGAATATGAATATTCAGCAGCTCGTGGACAGGATAATATAGATCAAATGGAAGGTCTTCAAATAGAAAATCCAGAAGCAACATTAGATGAACATTCTAATGATAACTTAATTCAAGAATTTATAGATGAAGGAAAAACAGATATTTTGAAAAAAATATTTGAAAATTATGAATACCTTTTTTATGAAAAATGTCGTTATCAGCTTACTGTAACAACTTGGAATGTTGCAGGTAAAAATAAACATTCACCATTTGGTCAAAGTCCTGATGGATATGCTAGAGATTTTGGTGAAGGAAATATAGATGATATTTCTAGAGCGTCTTGGGGTAGAAATGGAAAACAAGTTGAATGTTCTCCTGCTACTGGTAATATAGCTATAGGTCCATTTGAGCTAGAGACATTTTGGGATGCTAGAGAAGGAGGTATTTATGGAGATCCTACACATTGTAAATCTTGGTGGATGGATAAAAGTCTAAACCCAGGTGGAGGTACCCAGGCTCACAGCCACCCTGCTCCTTCATTTATTGATTGGAGAACACCTCCTGCAGGTGTATTAAGTGCAGATGCAGTACAAACAGGTTGGGTAAATTTTGGAATAGAACGCGAAAGATATGAATATAGTAAAAGTGATCATGAAACGGGCACACATGGTTCGAATAATGTATGGTGGTCAGGAGGATGTGGAGTTTCTAATGCTGCTCAAGCACAATGGGTACTTGAATGTTTTGGTGTAGGTGATGCATCTATGGGTTTATATCCAGGACATGTTACAAATCCTAAACCAGCCCATCATAGTTATAGGACTAGAAAGGATAGATGGAGTACTCATTATGAAGACGAGGGAGTTGAATATAACGATATTATGAATATAAGAGGTACACCAAATCATTTTGCTATTGGAAATCCAGCAGGTGGAAATAATTTAGTAGGTGCTTGGAATGTTCCTAACGAAAGAAGATATACAAAAATGACTTTACAAGAATATAAAAATTGGATATATTTAATATTTTCATATTATTTTGCTCAAGCTCAATTTAAAGAAACTCATACGGGATATACTTTTGAAGGTGTTGCAACTGGAAAAGATCCTAAAAATGATTATGATGAAAAAAATGCCCATAGAGGTACAGGACAAAGAATTTTCCCTAATATTAGCCCAGGAACTCCTCCTTCAGGTGATGCAGTAGCTTTAGGGATTAAAAGTACAATAGCTAAAGCAAGGCTATCTAAACAATTTGCTGATAGAGGATTACTTGCTGGAAATACAGAAGGTGTACCTTTAGGTGGAGCTGATTATTATGGAGGTGAATTCCATACAGGAACAATTTTAAGACCAAATTAAAATGGGATATTTTCCAAAATCTAAAATAAATGTACTAGAAACTAGTGGTGGTGACTTTATAATTAAAGGTTCAGACAGACCATACACAGGTAAATATATAGCAACTAGTGATAACAAATATTATGCTGGTTCAAATCCATCAAAATTAGGAATAGAATTAGAAAAAGCACAACCAGGTGAAGGAAGTAACATGGGGAATGATCGTAATGTGAAAATGTATAATCTTTTAAAAAAACAAAAACATATTTTTCTTAGAGGAAGAAAATCAGCTGATTCAAAAAAACCATCACCAACTGAAGATGATTATAAAAGAGGATTTTTTGTAAGATATTTTATGAAAAAAGTAAATGATCATTCTTACATAGAAATAGATAAAAAAACATATGATGATTTTTACAATGAAAATGATTATAATTTATTTACTGTAGGATCATTACAATGGGCTCTAATAGGAGATGTAAGAAAAGTTAATCGTAAAACTTTAAACCGATTAGAACAAAGTCATTCTGACATATCTTTATTATTTTTTATTTTAGATGAATACTCAACTCCTGCATTGCAAGAAGGATTATCTACTAGAGGAGGAGAATTATATTATAAAGATGGAAGAGAATATACGGGTCATTATCATATACATCCCGTAATGGGTCCCATAGAAGGATCTATACCTGAAGGTGTTAGTCTGGAAACACCATCAATAACTCCAATATTAGATAGAACTTATCCTGATGATTCAAACATACCTGTAAATTTACCTGCTTCATACGCTTTACCTGTAGGAGAAGCACATGAACAAAATCAAAATTGTGTTGGTTGTTATTTTTTTCATAAAAATGTTTGTCATAAATGGAAAGCTTCTGTAAGAGCCACTTACTGGTGTCAATCTTTTATTATTATGAAACAAGAATTAGATTATGCTAATGAATTCAAATCAGCTAGAAATGAAGATGAAGCTCAAAGAAATAGAATAATAAGAAGAATTGAAGAAGATTTTCAAGAAAGAGGTAATTTTAACCAAAATGAACTTCAACAAGCTATAGACCAAGCCCTCATAGAAGCAGGATTAGAAACTCCTGCAACTTTAAGACTTAAAAATTCTATAAGAGATGCAGAATATATTCCTCCAGGAAATCAAATAGGTAAATCATCCATAATTATACCTCCACCTATTGAACCAGAAGAACCACAAATCCAATCAATAGAAGAATATTTTGATACTTATGGAATTGATCCAATGGCTCAAGAAACTTTAAGATTAGAAGAATTAGAAAGTAAAAGACAAACTCTACTAAATAAAATTAGAATGGAAAGAATAGAAGCAATTAAAGGCGCTTTATTATATGAGGGAAATCCCGTTTTCAACACTAATTTTTACCCAAGTAATACTACAGGTTACATAAGATATCTTATGAAAGGACTTGCTAGAAAACAATATTTTTCTAGGGATGCTAATGGATTTAATTATACAAGAGCAAATACTATAAAAGAAAATGATTTTGAAGCAATCCAACCTCCTACTTATATTTTAGAAAATTCTATGAAATCACCTGTATATTTAGAAGAATTAAGACCTTATGACATTCAAATATCTCAATATCCTGGTTTTGAAGGCCATTTAAAATTAATGACATCAAATCCTCCTGTAGTAACAGCAGAACAACGAAAAGAAGGAGATGAACAAAGAATTTACTTAAGATCATTAAGAAAAGAATTAAAAAAATATAAAACAAATGTATACTTTGGGGGTATAGGTTCAGGATTATCATACTAGTGCCTAAATAGTAGGATATTATAAATATTTTTTATATATTCATGTATGTTTTATCTTATAGAAACTCAACATCAATTTAAAATATTACGTGGAAAAATAGCAAAATCATGTTATATAGATTATATCTATGGCAATGATAACACACACCCCGCTCTTGCAGAAATTATTGGTATTTACATTTCTAATTTAGATGATGATAAAGGTTATATTTTACCTATTAACCACCCAGAATGTATAAATTTACAAAAAGATGAGGTATTTTATTATATAGAATCATTAAAAAAAATTTATATTTTAGATAAAAAAGCCGCTTTACATGCGAACCCTTTAAAATCTTATACGGATATACAATATAGATATTATTGTGCAAAAAATGAGCCATTCCCTAATGAATTTAATACACAAGCTCATGCATGGTATTACCGTAAATTCCCACAAACAAAGGTAAATAAAATGATACCTATTGGTAAACATTATGAGCGTTGTCAAAAAAGAAAACGCGCGCTTATACCATGGTTTTCTAGTAAAGAAGGATTACATTACGATGAAATAATTATACCTAATTTATATGAGTTAGAAAAAAATTCATTAAAAATTAATGATAAGTTTAATAAATACTTTAAATTAAAAAATAACAAATATAGTATAAAAGATAACAATATATACGGATGGTATAACCCATATACTACTACCGGGCGACCTGTAAATAATTTTAATGGAATAAATTTTGTAGGACTAAAACATAGTACGGGAGAACGTGATTGTTTTATACCTAAAAATGATTATTTCATAGAAATGGATTATGATAGCTTTCACCCTTATCTAATAGCAGATATGATTGGATATAAGTTTAAAGATTATCCATATCATGAATTAGCTAAATTATATTTTAACACTAATAACCCAACACCAAGCCAATATAAAGAAAGTAAAATTTTAACTTTTAAACAAATATATGGAGGTGTTAATAAAAAATATTTACACCATCCTTTCTTTAAAGGTATACAAAAATACACTGATGAGAAATGGGATGAATTTCAAGAACGTGGTTATACAATGAATTATTGTTGGAAAAAGATAAAAAAGGAAAACCATAAAGAAATGACTAAAGCAAAGTTATTTAATTATTTAATCCAATCTAAAGAAACAGACCAAAATATATACACATTAAGTCTTATACATAGTATATTGGAAAATTGTAAAACTAAAGTAGTTTTATATAATTATGATGCGTTTGTTTTTGATTTTTGTGATAGTGAATATAATAATCTTTTTAATACATTAAGTAATGTAGTTATGGACAAATATCCTATGAGTATAAAGAAAGGATATCATTATGGGGCTTTACATAAGATTTAATATTTATTCGTGTAGCAACCCTATAATTTATGAACAATCGTTTATATTGTACATTCGTTGAAGTCAACGAAGTTAAAGAAACATCTGAAAAGATTCGGTCTTCTTATAAAGTTCTCTTTGATAAAATTTTTGTATTAGAAAGTTTGGATGGGGAAAAAACTATGCTTACATATAATGTTGATTTAGGGAATTCAAATCAAGAATTTGCAATTGGTAATACAATTCTAGTTCATAGAAAAAAACAAACAAATACCCTTTATACAATAAATGCCCTAAATGAATTAATAAAAAGTTTAAATAATGGGGTTTTAGACAAATCATATTCTGTAAATTGGAATGATTATAAAAATTGTATCTTATTGGTACAAGCAGATGGTTATAAAAAAATAGATACAAAAATAAA
>MDTG01399804.1_pt1 | contig 15074 bp, 14 predicted proteins | sample 811421 | NCBI WGS metagenome assembly MDTG01 (sample SAMN05326645, study PRJNA326480) | marine metagenome | isolation source: seawater | place: Pacific Ocean: South East | collected 2011
CCCGGACACAGTCAGGCAGCTTTAGCAGCCTATCCTCATTTGGGCTGTACTGGGGAGACTGTAGCAGTGGCCACGGAATGGGGTGTTTTCAAAGACATCTATTGTGCAGGAAATGAGCAAACCTTTGAATTTTTGGAGGATGTGCTCGATTATGTGTGTGAGATTTTCCCTTCAAAATACATACACATTGGCGGAGATGAAGCGCCAAAATACCGCTGGGAGCATTGTCAGAAATGTAGGCAGCGTATTAAGGATGAAGGCTTGCAAAATGAAGAAGCCTTGCAGGGCTGGTTCAATACTAGAATTGAAAATTATTTGGCCACTAAGGGAAAACAAATCATAGGTTGGGACGAAATACTTGAAGGCGGTTTAAGCCCGAACGCAACCGTTCAGAGTTGGCGCGGATTCGAAGGTGCGCAGCTCGCCGCAGAGCTAGGCCACGACGCTATTGTGAGCCCTACGTCTCACGCCTATTTTGATTATCCCGTGAGCAGCATAGATGTGCCAAAGGTCTACGACTTCAATTTATATCCTGAAAAATTAAACCGATTCACTGATGGTCATCACATCATTGGTGGCGAGTGCAACCTGTGGTCGGAACGCATTTTAGATACAGAGACGCTCGATCGAAAATTCTTACCCCGCGGTATAGCGATGTCTGAGGTCTTATGGTCGCACCCTGCTCAGCGCGATTATGACGCTTTTTGGCAAAGGCTCCAGCTTCATTACCTGATGTTGGATTTGCTCGGGTACAGTTATGATGTCGAGCAAGTACCTGTCGTTTTATCCTCTTCAAACGAAAGCTATAATGGCAAGCTCGAGTTGAGAGCAACGGCAATCTCGACTTTTCCTAATCTACAACTCGAACTAAGTTCGTTGACAGGAATACTATCGGATAGTACTGCGACTTTTTCGGGTCTTGGTGTACACTCGATGCGGGTGCAGCCTCAGCGCGATGGGCGAAGTATGGGTCCTGTATTGACGTACGATTTTGCGGTCCACCAAGGGCTATTAACGCACAGTTGTTTAACCTCGCCTTCTACACCCCCTTATACAGGTACAGGAGACAAACCCCTGGCCAATGGTATATTGGCATCAACAAATTTTGGAGACGGGAATTGGGTAGGTTATTTTGGTCCAGACCACTTTGGCGGCCACTTTAGTTGGAAAGAGAAGTACACTATAGATTCGGTGAAAATCAACTTCTTGCAAAGCAGGTTGTCTTGGATTCTAGTTCCGGAGATGGTATATGCTGACGTTTATGATCAAAACGATATCGCGGAGCGTTACCAGTGGGATAGAGATGTGAGTGTAGAAAAAGAAGGCACCTTCATTCATACAATGACTTTGGCTCCTGAGGGCGGATTTCCGCCTACAAATTCTATTAATTTCGAAATCCCAAATACCCAAAAACTGCCCGATAATCATTCTGCTGCAGGACAGCCCGTATGGCATTTTTTGGATGAAGTACAGATTTATGGCCGACCCTATAGAGATTGAGATTGCCTTAGAGGAAGCGAGGCATGCAGAAGGGCTTCACGCTTTAGGTGTGGATCGTATTGAATTGTGCGAGAATTTGGCAGAAGGAGGCCTTACGCCTTCCTTTGGTAGGGCTCGTGAGGTAGTCGCTGCCACGCCGCTTCCTGTGTATGCCATGCTGCGTCCCCGAGCCGGGAATTTCCACTATTCCTCTAGTGAACAGCACCAGATGTTACTCGATCTAGAAATGCTGTCGAAAACAGGAATTCGAGGTGTTGTAGTTGGAGCATTGACTGAGGAAGGCAATTTGGACGAGCGCTTTATGACGCTCGTTACCAATAAGGCGAAACAGCACAATCTCGGCATCACCTTTCACCGTGCCTTTGATGTTTGCAAGGATTCTCAGGCAGTGCTGCATACTCTTGTTAAGTTAGGCGTTGAACGAATATTGACGAGTGGTTTTCAGCCAAAAGTTGATGCGCAGGGCCTGGCAAAGATTCTCAGGTGGGCTTCAGGTCGTATCCAAATTCAAGCTGGAAGTGGCGTGCATTCTGAAGTAGTTCCAGGACTCAAAGAAGCGGGTATAATTGCGTTCCATTGTACCGCAAGGAAATGGTCGGCTTCTGATAATACTTTCGGCTTTGAAGGCGAATGGAAGCGTGACGAAGACAAAATCAAGGCGTTAGTCACCGCGGCCAGAGCATAGTGCATAAAGTCCCTCACCACAGGTATTTTATGCACAATGCCATTTATTTTATCTCTCCCAGCGTTGAATCTGTTTCAAAGTAAGGTTTACAGGTACCGGAATAAGTGGTATGCTCAATGAAATCACCGTATCAAATCTAAAATTGAACTGATCTTGCGTCAACGTCCTGATTTCAAATTCAAGATTGCTAGGAACTAGGCTTGGACCACCACCTAGGGGATTGTCAAACCCTAGATCAATGCCGTCAAGAACAAGGATAGTATCATTTTTAATAGACCAACCCATACTGTCTATTCGTACACCTGCTGAATCAATAGTCAGGCTTCCATTTTCCATAAAGTTGGCTTCCGTGTAAGGTGTAGCGGTTAGATCATTGGTGTCTAGAAAAGGTGACGCTTGTACTTGAAGCTCTTGATTTACTCCGGTCCACAAACCAGTTACCTTATACTCTGTACTTCTGTTTTCCCATTTTGTACATGCTACTGCAAGTAGACCAATGGCTGCAATGAGGGCGATTTTTTTCATGAGGTTGTATTAAATTTTTCTTAATATTTATTTCTGTGCCAAAAACCGTTTTGCTTCAGATTTATCTTCAGCCAATTGCTTTTTAAGCTCATCCAAGTTATCAAATTCCTTTATATCACGAAGATGGTGGCTCAATTCAAATTTTACTTCGGCACCGTAGAGCTCAATCTCAATCTCAATGCAGTGTACTTCTAGTTTCCGATTCGTACTTTTTACGGTAGGTCTCGCGCCTAAGTTGGCCATTGCGGGATATTCTTCACCATTGACATGGAGCAATCCAGCATAAACACCATCTGCAGGTAATAGCTTGTGCTCGAAACCACATTCAATATTCGCCGTGGGGAAACCGATTGTTCTACCAATCTGATTACCACGCACTACACTACCACTGATACTATACGTAGAGCCTAGATATTTGTTGGCCAGTTCAACTTTCCCATGAGCTAATGCGGCTCGAATCTTCGTACTGCTTACATTAACCTCATCGATGTCTAGCACGGCGATTTCCTGAACTTCAAATCCGTAGATAGGCCCAAATTCCTTCAAATGTTCGAAGCTTCCCTCTCTATTCCTTCCAAAGTGGTGGTCGTACCCAATAACTAGATGCTTTACTCCAATCGTGTTAACTAGATGCTCTCGAACAAAATCTAAAGATGGCGTACGTGAGAACTCTTTGGTGAAAGGGTGGATAATCAAATGATCCAGCCCCGTTTTTTCGAGCAGGGCTATTTTTTCTTTTTGGCTGGACAGCAGTTCAAGCTCAACATCGGGTTGTAAAACTAATCGTGGGTGCGGAGAGAAAGTCAATAGAACGCTTTCTCCGCCAACTTCGCGGGCTCTTTCAACGAGTTGTTGAAGAATCTTTCGGTGGCCCAGATGTACCCCATCAAAGGTCCCTGTGGTGGCCACTGCACGAGGAAGTGTCTGAAAATTCTCTAAACCGTAAGTTACTTTCAACGTCTGTTGTAATTTGCATTAAAATTAAGCATTGCAAACTGCATCCCAATGAGAAAGATTTCATCGAGACAAGCCATTCAAGCCGGATGGATTAGATACAAGAATAAAGCTGGTATGTATACGGCCTTCACGTTATTTAGCCTGATCGTTTCAATTGTTGTAACTACAGTTTCCAACGGTATTAGTGGGGTTTTCTCTTTCAATACATTTATTCACAATACTACCATTGCAATCATAGTAGGTATAGTAAGTGGTCTTCTGAACGTCGGATTTGCACATTTTGCGCGTAAGGACGAGGCAGGCGAGGACGTGGAATTTAGCCATTTTTTGGATGGATTCAGGTTCAATGTTAAATCTGTTACTGTGGTCATAGTAGTGACCGTTTTGCTCTCTCAGATTTCTTCGTTAATTATGCCGGAAGAGTTAACGACCTTTCAATTGACCGAAGAACAAAGCCAAGATTTTGAACTTATGATGATGGCCTTTGAAGATGTCAGCGCAGTGCTACAAGCGAATATAGGCAAGTTCTGCCTCTTCGTAGGCTTGCAAGTTTTTCTAAGCATTGTATTGATATTCGCACCTTACTTTGCTTCGCTGATTGGCAAGGACGGCATAGAATCGTTAGCCGATTCTGTGAGGCTCACCCTCCCGCATTTCTTAAAGATCTTTTTAGCATTGCTCTTAATCACGCTCATCGCGATACCTGTAACTGTTCTAACTATTGGATTAGGCCTTTTAGTTATTGTACCGTTAATGCACTTAGTGGCCTACGACATCTTCTCTCAGCTCACCAAAGAGTAAGCCCAGTCCTTTAGAAACGAAAAATCCCAACCTTATTCAGGTCGGGATTCTAATTGTGCGGATGAAAGGACTCGAACCTTCACGCGATAAAGCACTAGTGCCTAAAACTAGCGTGTCTACCAATTTCACCACATCCGCATCAAAATTGGACGTCAAATATAAGTAGATTCTATAAATTCAAATCGAGTTTTAAATAAATTTCTGCTTGCCGAGTGAAAAGACTAATTTTGCTTTAAACCCACGTATATGCCTTCATTCTCACCAGAAGAAATTATTACGAGAGACCGTCACAGAATCTTATTAGGTGCTGTTGGTCCTCGTCCTATTGCACTTGTGAGTACCTTAGATGAATATGGCACACCTAATCTTAGTCCATTCAGTTTCTTTAACATATTTTCTTCAAATCCGCCAACGCTAATATTCTCCCCTGCAAGGCGAGTTAGAGATAATACGACTAAAGATACGTTACACAATGCGTTGCGTGAACAAGAGGTAGTTGTAAACGTGGTGAACTATGATCTGGTGCAGCAGGTGAATTTGAGTTCAGCAGAATATCCTTCTGATGTGGACGAATTTGTGAAGTCTGGTTTGACCCCTGTTCCTTCGGATCTCGTGGCTCCGCCAAGAGTTGCAGAAAGCCCTGTGAGTCTCGAATGTGTTGTTAAAAACGTGGTGGCTCTGGGTGATGAAGGTGGCGCAGGTAATTTGGTAATCTGTGAAATCAAAAAAATTCATTGTGCAGATTATGTGATGTCTGACGAAGGCGGTTTGGATCAAGAGGCTCTCGATCTCGTTGGTCGTATGGGTAAAAGCTGGTGGGTAAGAGCATCCGGTGATGCACTCTTTACTGTGGGTGCACCACAAGTAGGAATCGGCGTTGACCAGATTCCTATGGTCATCCGTAACTCGACTGTTTTAACGGGTAACAATCTTGGGCTCCTCGCAGGTGTGACTTTCTTGCCAACAGAAGAAGAAATACAACAAAAGAAAAATGACTTTGATATCCGGAGATTATTGCAGAATTATGCAGACGGAATCGAACGTCGCGAAGCTTTACATGAAGTCGCAAGAGAATTGCTTGAAAATGGCCAAGTTCACGAGGCTTGGAAAGTATTATTAATAGATAAATCGGCCCGATGAGAAGGGTAAGGAAATGAACATTGAAGCGAGAATTGAGAAAATAATGGACGAGCAGGTGATTTCTGACCGATTCAGAAAACGTGAATTCGTAGTGCAAACGAAAGAGCAGTATCCACAAACCTTGTGTTTTGAATTTACTCAGGATAAAACTTCAGTTCTTGATGCATACCAAGCGGGGCAAGAGGTGAATGTAGAGTTCAATATTCGTGGTCGCGAGTGGACACCTCCACAAGGCGGTTCTACGCGTTACTACACCACGCTTCAAGCGTGGCGAATGTCTCCACTACAACAGGCTACACCAGCGCCACCCGCAGATCTACCTCCGGCGGGACAGCCGTTTACACCTAGCGGTGATAACAGCGTTCTTGACGACGATCTACCGTTCTAAGTAACCCGACTGTGGGACGTTCCATTAATCCATTGCACTTTATCGGACAGGACGGTTGGACCGTTCCGGATCCTGATACTGCTGCAAATAGCGAAGGGCTCATTGCTCTTTCATGGGATTTAGCTCCTGATCTCTATGATAGGTGTTATGATAAAGGCATCTTCCCTTGGTTTGAGCAGGAAGGTGTAGTGTTCTGGTTTTCACCAGATGTGCGCTCTGTAACACCTACCTCAGAAGTAAAGGTGGCAAAAAGCATGCGTCCCTACATGAATAAAAAGCAATGGCGTTTCTCCGTCAATACCGAATTCGAAAAGGTTATCGAGAAATGCAGTGAAGTCCCACGTCCCGGTCAAGCAGGTACATGGATTAGCGAAACCTTTCAAACGAACTTTTTGCATATGCACCAACTAGGTATGGCTCATAGCTTTGAAGTTTGGGAAAGTGATGAATTAATCGGGGGAACTTTTGGTGTGATGACGGGTGCTGTTTTTGTAGGGGAGAGTATGTTTCATACCCGCGCAAATGCGAGCAAGTTTGCCTACATCGGTATGTGTCAATATTTGAGCCGAAACGGGGTGGAATTTATCGATAATCAGTTGCCTACAGAACACCTAGATAGCCTTGGCGCGCGGAATATCGAACGGGATGAGTTTCTTAAGTTGTTAGAAGTGCATTCAGAAGGTCGAGAACGTGTCATAATTGAGGCTCTTACTAAAACAACGCTACCTCTTTAAGGCGATTGAAAGCGTATTTAAGCTAAGTACACTTAGCGCAATAAGTACCCCAGGGATAAGGCTTAGATAGCCCTTTCCTGTAATGATGTACGGGTAATAATCTCGAATCATGCTACCCCACGAAGGCAGCGGAGGTTGTGCACCAATACCTAAGAAACTAAGTCCACTTTCAATTAATAGGGCACTGGCAAAATTTGTTGCACAGATTACGAGTAATGGCGCAATAGTGTTGGGAAGGATTTCCTTAAATAAGATGTGAGGCGTACTGAAGCCGAGTACCTTGGCGGCCTCGACATATTCTTGGTTTTTCTCGACTAAAAATTGGCCTCGGATAACACGGGCAACTTCTACCCACATAGTAAGGCCTACAGCGATGAATACTTGAAACAATCCTTTACCTAAAACAAAGGTGAGTGCGATGACCAGTAGTAGGGTTGGGATGGACCAAAGGACGTTCATAAGCCAGCTGAGCACGGCATCTATTCTCCCGCCTAAATAACCTGAAACTGCGCCTACAGGGATACCAATGACGAGGCTGACCAATACAGCGATGAAACCGACACTAAGAGATATTCTACTTCCTAATAGGACTCTTGAGAAGTGATCGCGTCCAAATTTATCGGTGCCAAATAGGTGTAGACCGTTGACCGTTCTTTTTCCTGGCGAAAGCAGGGGATTTTCCAAATTCATCGTGTTGGCGTGAGGCGTACCATCGAGAACCACAAAATCTGCGAGCAGCGCAGCAAGTATTAATGTTACAAGCCATCCGAGCGCTAGTTTTTGGACTATGGTAAAAGTGCGTATCACAATAGCTAATCTAGCTGAAAATTTGGGATTACTTCAGTGTAGAGATAATCTCAACGCCCTCTCTAAGCACAGCGTCCTTAGCTAGGTTGCGGTACCATTTAGTGTAGATGTCTTTTTGTACGCTATCCGTTTCAAACATTACGAGATGATCGGGTAACGGAACAACTCCCGTACTGTCTTTAAGTTTGTAGAGGTTTTTGAATCGTTCACCCTCCTTCTTTATGGAGTCTTGGAAACTAGCGTAAGCCGCATAATCTAGTGGTATGAATGTGTTTTCCTCTCCAGATTTTATCCATTTAGCATATTCAGCCGATTTTAGATAAACGGAATCTTGGCCAACACGCTTCATAGAGGCTTTCTGTGCCTTATTGAAAGACTTGGACCAGCCCTCGTTTTCGGTATAGTTTGCCTTGGCAACGTAATCTACAGGAAGTGCGTGATCGTATTCTTTCTCACCCATATCAATGAGATCATATGCACCCGGAAGTGATATGTCTGGAACCACACCTTGGAGCTGAGTAGTTCCCCCGGATATGCGGTAAAATTTCTCTGTTGTAATCTTGATGGCGCCCAGCGGTTTTAAATCGTTCAATGGACCATTCACAGCGCGATCAAGGTCAAACATATTCTGCACGGTTCCTTTGCCGAAGGTGCTTTTGGAAGGGCCTACAATGAGTGCGCGCCCGCGGTCTTGCAAGGCAGCACTAACAATCTCTGAAGCAGAGGCACTGAAGTTATTTACTAGCACGACTAGTGGCCCGTCCCAATAGACTCTTGGGTCTTTGTTGACTTTGGCACGGGTGCCGTTTTGAAAGCTTTTGACCTGAACCTGAGGGCCTTTTTCCGTAAATAGGCCAGCAATCTCTGCAGCTGCTTGTAATGAACCACCACCATTGCTTCGAAGGTCGAGAATGATCCCGTCGACACCTTGATTTTTAAGTTTTATGATTTCTCCCTTGACATCCTCGGCAGCATTACGGTTGTTCTTGTTGTAAAAGTCCACGTAAAATTTTGGTAGCTTAATATATCCCGTCTTAGTTCCTAGTTCACCAGTAATCGAGTATTCACCGTTCTTTTTCTTGTAAGTCTTTCCATCGAGCACGGCGCTGCGCGCAAAGGTGCTTTCAATCTCTACAACATCGCGAACGATAGGAATTATTTGACGAGAGCCGTCCTTTTTTTTTACGGTCAATCGCACTTCTGAGCCCTTTTTACCACGAATAAGCTTTATGGCTTCGCGTACCTTGTAACCAATCACATCTACCGGTTCCTCCCTGCCCTGTGCTACGGCAATGATGCGGTCACCTACCTCAAGGTCGCCCTGTCTCCAACACGCAGAACCTGCTATGATACGTTCAATACCGATGTAATCGCCTTCTTGCTTTAGTTGTGCGCCAATTCCTTCAAACTGCCCCGTCATGCTCAACTCAAAATTCTCATTTTGCTGAGGAGCCAGGTAACTGGTGTGCGGGTCAAACGTTTCACAGTAGGCATTCATGTACATCCCGAACCATTCGATACGGCTTACGTCCATCAAATCCTTGTGCCATTCTTCTTGAAGTTCTAATTCTTTTTTGCGAGCTTCTTTTTCAAGGGTCGCAAAATCTTTCAGCTCAACTTTTTCGTCTGTTTCTGCATCTTCTTTTTGAGAGTTATCCTTCTCGTAGATGCGGTTGAGTACACGCCACTTTAGGTGTTGTTTCCAGCTCTTTTCTAAGGCTTTAACATTGCTAGCAAATGGACGCTCTTTAGCATCCGAATAAATTTTTTCGTCTTCTGTATAATCAAACGGCGTTGTGAGCAAGCGATTGTAGATTTCCTTCGAACGGTCAATGCCTTTGACGATTATACCGTAGCTCTTGTTAAAGAAAGCAGTGTTGGTAGTGTAAAAAGCTTGGTCAAGATTGTTTCTGTCAATGGCCAATTCGTCCACTTCAGCTTTTGTTAAAAAGAGCTTGTTATAGTCGATAGCTTCAATGTAAGCGTCAAAGATCTCCGAGCTGAGCTCATCGTTCATCTCCTTGGGCTGCAAGTGCACATTAGTCAGTGCGTCGCGAACAAGTGCAAAAATTACGGCCTCTTTATCTTCTTCAGTTCCGTATTTGTTGAATCCAAAAATGATTAGGGCCACACTTAAAAGTGGCAAGAGGTATTTAAGGTTTTTACGCTGCATAAGCTTGGAATACATAGGAATTGACAAGGTACGATGTTAAATGAATAGGACCACAAGGAAACCGTTAAAGGAATACAAATACCCATTCTTTTCATAACATTATAAACCACAAATTGTTAGTACCTTTGCACCCCTTAATGCAAGGATGTATTCTAAAAAAATCAAAGCACATGAACATAAGCAAGAACGAAGTAGATGCTCTGAACCTAACGGTAAACATTGAAATCACGCCTGAAGATTACCAAGACAAGGTGAAAGCTGTGCTACAGAATTATCGTAAGAGCTCTAAAACTCCTGGATTCCGTCCAGGTAAAGTGCCTATGGGTTTGATCAATAAGCAGTATGGTAAGGCGGTATTGATTGACGAGATTAACAAGACACTTCAAGATGCTATCTATAATTACATCCAAGAGGAGAAGTTGAACATTCTAGGTAACCCACTTCCAATCGAGCAAGAGGAACTAGATTTCGATAATCCAGGGACGTACAAATTTGGCTTTGAGCTTGGTTTGAGTCCAGAAGTTGAAGTGAAAATCACAAAAAAGAATAAAGTAAAAGGAGTTAAAGTTGTAGCTGACGATAAGGTGCTAGATACGTACATAGAAGATATCCGTGGTCGTTACGGCAAGATGTCTACTCCAGAAAAGCCGGCTGCTGACGATATGTTCCACGGTGTTTTCACTGAGGTTGATGCTGAAGGAAACCCAGTAGAAGGAGGAATCTTCAGGGAAGATGCACAGTTCTTGGGGATCAATTTGAAGACGAAGAAAGCACAAGGTGAATTGCCTAAGACTGCAATTGGTAACACAGTGGTTTATGATGCGAAAAAGTCGTTCGTTAAGGATTACAACGTGGCAGGATTGCTCGGAGTGACCGATGCACAATTGGAAGCTTCTACAGGTTCTTTTGAATTCAAATTAACCAATATTAGCCGTATGCATCCTGCAGAGTTGAACCAAGAGTTTTACGATAAGGTATACGGTGAGGGCACAGTGACCTCTGAAGAAGAGATGCGCTCTAGAATGAAAGAGGAAGCGGAACGCCTATACCAAAACGAAGCGGATCAGTACTTTTCAAACAACGTTGCAGAGTACCTGCTAAAAAAGACGAAATTTGATCTTCCCATTGAATTTTTGAAAAAGTGGATGCAGACTTCAGGCGAGAAGCCATTGACTGCTGAAGAGGTTGAAGCTGATTGGGAGAAAACAGAGAAAGGTCTGCGTTATCAATTGATCGAGAATGCCATAATTGTAGCTGCTGAAATCAATGTGAGTCGCGAAGATCTTCTTGATTACACAGTGGAAATGGTAAAAGCACAATTCCAACAGTATGGTCAGCAAGTTATGGACGATGAGATGCTCAAAGGCATCGCGGAAAATGCACTTAAAGACGATAAAGAAGTTCGCCGTATCAGCGACCAAGTTTATAATGCGAAGCTTCTAGCATATTACAAAGAGTCTTTTAAAGTTGATGAGAAAGAGGTTACTTATGATGAATTCATCAAATTGGTCACAGAAAAGGCATAACTTAGAACAAAATCTAAGGTAATTATCTTAACCTTCAAACCAACTTTGACTCATGGATTTAGGAAAAGAATTTAAAAAATATGCTACCCAGCACGCAGGTATTCAGAGTATGTACGTGGAGCAGTATGTAGATGCATCGTTGACACCTTACATTATTGAAGAGCGTCAAATGAACGTTGCACAGATGGACGTCTTCTCGCGTTTGATGATGGACAGAATCATCTTCTTGGGAACAGGTATCAACGATCAGGTAGCAAATATTGTCCAAGCACAGTTGCTATTTTTAGAGAGTGCAGATGCTAAGAAGGATATTCAGATATACATCAACTCGCCCGGAGGTTCTGTGTATGCAGGACTAGGTATCTATGATACTATGCAGGTGGTAAATCCGGATGTTGCTACAATCTGTACAGGTATGGCTGCTTCTATGGGGGCTGTACTTATGTGTGCAGGTGCTGAAGGAAAGCGTTCAGCTTTAAAGCACAGCCGTATAATGATTCACCAGCCTATGGGTGGTGCCCAAGGCCAGGCTTCTGATATGGAGATCACGTTGCAAGAAATTCTAAAGCTGAAAAAGGAGTTGTATTCTATCATTTCACACCACAGTGATCAGCCTTTCGATAAGGTAGAGGCAGATTCTGACCGCGATTACTGGATGACTTCGCAAGAGGCCAAAGACTACGGTATGGTAGATGAAATTTTACTCGGTAAGAATCAAGCTAAGTAATGAGCGAAGAGAAGACCATCCATTGTTCCTTCTGCGGCCGCAGTAAGGATGAGGCGGAGATGATGATTGCTGGTGTGGATGCCCACATTTGTGACCGTTGCGTTGGTCAAGCCGGGGGTATTCTTCATACTGAACTCGGTGAAAAGCCACAGTCAAATCCATTGGATGTAGCCGCAAAACCTGAGTTTGACTTTACACCCAAGCAAATCAAAGAACATCTTGACGAATACATCATTGGTCAAGAAACTGCCAAGCGTACCCTAGCCGTGGCAGTTTACAACCATTACAAACGTATTGGTTTAGTTCCTTTAAAGGATGCGCCGGATGTCGATAAATCGAACATTGTTCTTGTCGGTAATACTGGAACTGGGAAGACGCTAATGGCGCGTACGATTGCCAAGATGCTCAATGTCCCGTTCACCATTGTAGATGCTACAGTTCTTACAGAGGCAGGTTATGTTGGTGAGGACGTTGAAAGCATTTTAACCCGTCTTTTGCAGGCCGCGGATTACGATTTGAACCGCGCCCAAGTGGGTATCGTATTCATTGACGAAATAGATAAGATTGCTCGTAAAGGAGACAACCCATCCATAACACGTGATGTAAGCGGTGAAGGTGTTCAGCAAGGTTTACTTAAGCTGCTTGAGGGTTCAAAAGTGAACGTACCGCCGAAAGGAGGCCGTAAGCACCCCGACCAAAAATATATTGAGGTAGATACTACGAACATTCTATTTATCGCAGGTGGAGCCTTTGTAGGTATTGAGAAAAAAATAGGTTCTCGATTAAATTCAGCGACACTTGGGTATTCTAAGGAAAGTCGTAATCATGTAGAACATAAGGAAGTGTTAAGCTACATAACCCCTTCAGATCTTAAGAGCTTCGGACTCATTCCAGAACTCATTGGGCGTATGCCTATAGTGACCTTTATGTCGCCACTAGATAAAGAAGCGCTTCGTGCTATTTTGACCTTGCCAAAGAATGCGCTCATAAGACAGTATCAGCATCTATTCCATATGGATGAAATTGCTTTATCATTCGATGACGAAGTATATGATTACATCGTTGAGGTGGCTCTAGATTACAGCCTCGGAGCCCGTGGGCTGAGAAGTGTATGTGAGGCCATTTTGACGGATCATATGTTTAATGCACCCGGAATGGAGGAAAAGACCATTCATGTTACCAAGGAATATGCAAAAGAGCAGATTGAGCGAAGTTCGCTGCGTAAAATTCCAGCCTAATAGTATAAAAAAGCTGCCCATTGGGCGGCTTTTTTATAAATTATGTTTGCCGGTGGCGAAAGCCTTATCTCATGGTGGTATACACATTCTGTACATCGTCGTCCTCTTCTAATTTCTCGATGAGTTTTACAATGTCCTTGGTCTGTGCTTCGTTGAGCTCTTTCGTTGTAGTTGGGATGTATTCAAAACCAGATTCTATTATGTCTTGGCCCAAACCTTCTAGACCCTTTGCGATGTTTCCATAGTCTGCGAATTGGCCATAAATCATTATGACTTCAGTCTCCTTGCCGTCTTTCTCTTCAGTATCCTTAAATAAATCTTCGGCGCCATGGTCGATCATCTCAAATTCAAGCTCCTCAATATCAATGTCCCCGGCAGCAATTTTTACGTGACACTTGTGTTCGAACATGAACTCTACCGAACCCGAGGTTCCTAAAGACCCTTCGCATTTATTGAAGTAAGAACGGACATTAGCAACAGTGCGTGTGTTGTTATCTGTTGCTGTCTCCACCAATACCGCGATACCGTGCTGACCATACCCCTCATAAATAATGGTCTTATAATCGCTCTGGTCTTTCGACATTGCTTTTTTGATAGCACGCTCAACATTGTCCTTTGGCATGTTTGCCGCCTTTGCATTCTGAAGAAGCATTCTCAAGCGGTAGTTAGAATCTGGATTATCACCACCTTCTTTAACGGCCATAATGATATCCTTACTAATTCTTGAGAAGGTCTTCGCCATCCCTGCCCAACGTTTAAACTTGCGTTCTTTTCTAAATTCAAATGCGCGTCCCATATTCTAAAAGTGATTAACTGATTAACTAGTAATTTTGCGTTTCAAGGCTTCTCTTTAAGCTCCAAAGCCAATTCAATTTTCGGGTATTGTGTCGTAGTTTACGATAGGAAGCTATGCACTATACTTCTTTTTGGCAGCTGTTTTATTATATATCAATTTTAATACAGCCGAAAAATAACAACTATCGGCGAGCTTTCTTTGCCCTGCGTACTTGTTCAGCTTCCCACTTTTTAATTTCACTTCTTCGGCCAATAGTGCTTGTAACAAAGTCCTTCTCTAAATCCCATCCGCGAGCCGGGCTGTATTCTCGACCGTAGAAAATGATTTGTAGGTGTAGTTTATTCCAGAGCTTGCGCGCAAACAGTCGCTTAGCGTCTATTTCTGTTTGATTTACTGATTTACCGTTGGAGAAACCCCAACGAAACATCAATCGTTGAATATGTGTATCTACTGGGAAAGCAGGCACTCCAAAGGCCTGACTCATTACTACGCTAGCCGTTTTATGGCCAATACTTGGCATCGCCTCTAAGGCTTCGAAGCTTGCGGGTACTTCACCATCATACTCGTTGACAATGGTATTAGAAAAAGAATGAATGCCCTTACTTTTCATTGGAACTAATCCACACGGACGGATAATAGCAGCAATTTCTTCTACTTTCATTTTGGCCATATCGTACGGGTTATCGGCAACGGCGAAGAGCTTTGGGGTGATTTGATTCACGCGCTCATCGGTACACTGCGCACTAAGCACTACTGCCACAAGAAGCGTAAAAGGGTCTTTATGCTCTAACGGAACGGGCGTTTCTGGATAAAGACGCTCTAATTCATCGACGACGTATTGTACTTTTTCTGCTTTAGTCATTTGGAAAACTATTTATTGCTAACAGGATCTCTAAAGAATAAAACAAAGCTAACTTCGAGTTGTTGAGAAATAAAATCAATTCACAATGGCATTAAAAATCGGACAGTCCGCACCAGCTTGGGGTGGCGTAAATCAGCACGGCGAACACATAACTTCTACACAGTTTAAAGGGAAGAAGGTGATCCTATTTTTCTATCCAAAAGCGAGTACACCAG
>MDTG01012038.1_pt1 | contig 15072 bp, 14 predicted proteins | sample 811421 | NCBI WGS metagenome assembly MDTG01 (sample SAMN05326645, study PRJNA326480) | marine metagenome | isolation source: seawater | place: Pacific Ocean: South East | collected 2011
ATAACAAAAAAATGGGGCTCGGCATGGACCGAAACAGACTCTTTGACACTCCAGCCAGCGTAGATTCAAATACCAACAAGAAGATCTCCAGCCTTCCCGGCCAGGCCATCTGGCAAGCCGTCCGGGAACATCTCAAGGAGGTCCTCTCCACTGCGGATTTCGAACGGTGGATCACCGATCTGAAACTGATCGCAGAAGTTGACGGCAAGATCGTGATCGCTGCGCGGGATCGCCTTTCCTATGATCGTGTGTCCGCGGATCACCGTCATATCCTCCAGCGTATCTGGAAGGAGCATGACGACGCCCGGCGCGATATCCGGCTGGTCTGCTGGAAAGAGGCAGGTGCAGACCTGCGCACGATCGTCGAGGATCCGTGGGCCGACGCGGCGCCGGAAGCGGCTGCAGGCGGGGCCGGCAGCGGATCCGGCGGCAATGATGGCGGGACACCGACCAGCGGGCCGCGTCCCTCCTCCGGTGCGCCGGAAATGACGTTCGGGACGCTGGTGACCGGAAAATCGAACGCGATTTCGGTGGAACTGGCCAAACGCGTGGCCGATGGCCAGCCGGTCGGGACACAGGTTCACCTGATCTCCGGCCCGCAGGGTACCGGCAAGACGCACACGCTGCTCGCCCTGCGGACACGGGCGATGGAAACCAATGCCGACGCAACGGTGGTTTACCTGACCGCGGAGGAATTCCTCTCGGCCTATACCGACGGGGTGAAGGCCAAGGACACGAGCGCCCTGAAAAAGCGCCTGCGCTCTGCCACCATCCTTCTGATCGACGACCTGCACCGCATCTCGGGCAAGCCGGGCACGGAAACCGAGCTGTTCCAGAACATCCGGGAAGTTACCGGTCAGGGCGGCAATGTCGTGCTGGCTGGCGACAAGACGCCGGGCGAACTGGCCGGCTTCTCCCCGCGCATGATGAGCGAGCTGAAGGGCGCCACCGTGGTTGAGGTGGAACTGCCGGACGAAGAGATGCGGCGCGAGATCATCCGCCGCCTCGCCCGGCATATCGCCCGGGCCCATCCGGACTTCCTGCTGGACGAGGCCCTGATCGAGCGCATCCATACCGGCATTCGCGGCCCCGGCCGGGAGCTGACCGGCGCCGTCTGGAACCTCTTCACCGAGGCCGGTTTCGGTACGATGACACCGACGTCCGATATGCTGGAACGGGTCATCCGCCGCATGGAAGGCGAAGTGCGTGCCCCGACGATCGAACTGGTGAAGAAAGCCGCGATGAAGGTCTTCAACGTGTCGAAGGCCGACCTCGAAAGCCCGTCCAAGGCCCGCGCGGTCGTCTATCCTCGCCAGATCGCCATGTATCTGTGCCGGGAGCAGACGCATAAGTCCTTCCCGCAGATCGGACGTGCCTTCGGACGCCGCGATCACACGACCGTCCTCTATGCGCACCGCAAGCTTTCCAAGGAGCTGGCGACGGATCAGGAACTGGCCGCGGACATCGCCCGTGTGGCCGCAGCGATCCTCGAACTGCAGGCGGCCGGCAACCATTAACGAACTGAATAGGCCACGACGGCGATCAACGCTTGGCTTTTTCGTATGGATGTTTAAGTGTTCTCAGCCCGTTCCCTACCTGGGAGCGGGCTGATTCCGTCGGCGTGCACCGGCGGGGCAGACCAGCAGGCAGATGCAACAGGGTTTAGCGGTCAGCGGCAGCGCTGGCCGGGATGGACGGAAACACGATGAAACTGACGATCGAACGCAGCGACCTCCTCAACGCACTCTCCCACGTGCAGAACGTGGTCGAGCGGCGCAATACGATCCCGATCCTGTCCAACGTGCTCTTGCAGGCTTCCGGCAACGAACTTCGCCTGACGGCGACAGACCTCGACATCGAAGCCGTCGACAGCGCCCCGGCCAAAGTGGCCAGCGAAGGCGCGGTGACGGCCCCGGCCGGCACATTGTTCGACGTGGTACGCAAACTGCCCGCCGGCGCCGAGGTAGAGCTGGAGCTGCAGCCGGAGAACCAGCGCCTGTCGATCCAGGCCGGCCGCTCGCACTTCGAACTGCCGACCCTGCCGGCCTCCGACTTCCAGACCATGACGACCGATGACAGCGCGATCAAATTCGCGCTCGATGCCAAGGATCTCGTCCGCCTGATCGACAAGACCCGTTTCGCGATCTCGACCGAGGAAACGCGCTACTATCTGAACGGCGTCTTCCTGCACACGACCGACGATGCCGACGGCAAGCCGGTGCTGCGCGCCGTGGCGACCGACGGCCACCGCCTGGCGCTGGCCGAAGCGAAAGCGCCGGACGGCTCTGCCGGGCTGGAAGGCGTGATCGTGCCGCGCAAGGCCGTGGGTGAAGCCCGCCGCCTGATCGACGGGCTGGATGGCCCGGTCGACATCGAAATCTCCGACACGAAAATCATCGTCCGCGCCGGCCGCGCGACGCTGACATCCAAACTGATTGACGGATCGTTCCCGGACTATGGCCGCGTGATCCCCAAGGGGAACACACGCAAGCTGTCGATCGACAACAAGGCTTTCGAAGCCGCCGTCGACCGCGTGTCCACCGTTTCGGCGGAGCGCTCGCGCTCGGTGAAACTGTCGCTGTCGGAAGGCAAGCTTGTGCTCGCCGTGAACCACGCCGAAACGGGCGTCGGTAATGAGGAACTCGAAGCCGAGTATGGCGACGAGCCGATGGAGATCGGCTTCAATGCCAAATACCTGCTCGACATTGCCGGCCAGATCGAGGCGCCGGAAGCCGAATTCATGTTCAATGACCCGGCCTCCCCTGCCCTCGTGCTGGACCCGTCCGACGACTCCGCGCGCTATGTGCTGATGCCGCTGCGCGTGTAATTCCTGACACGGAGCGGCCGGAACGCCGCAAGGCAGGCTGCGTGACGACATGACCGCCTTAACGAGACTGTCGCTCACGGACTTTCGCAATTACGCGTCGCTCACCCTGCCGCTGGATGGCCGGCATGTCTGCCTCTATGGCGCCAATGGCGCGGGCAAGACGAACCTTCTGGAAGCCGTCAGCCAGCTCGGCCCCGGACGGGGCCTCAGATCCTCTACCCTGCCGGACATGGCACGCACCGGGTCTGCCGGCAGCTGGACCGTGGCCGCCGCCCTCGCCGACGGCCATAAGGTGGGCGTGACGCTGGATACTTCCGGCGGCAGTTCCAAACGCGTCGTCCGCCTTGATGGCGCGCCCTCCACGGCGACCGAACTGGCGGAAATCGTCCGCATCGTCTGGCTGACCCCGAACATGGACGGCGTCTTCCGCGGCAGCGCCAGTGACCGGCGTCGCTTCTACGACCGTCTGGTGCTCGCCCATACGCCGAGCCATGCCAGCGCCTCCAGCCGGTATGAGCGCGCGATGCGTGAGCGTAATGCCCTGCTGGAACGTGGCCATGTCGACCCGGCCTGGGCCGATGCGATCGAGACACGGCTTGCCGAAAGCGGCGCGGAAATCGCCATCAATCGCGCCCATGTGCTGGAGTCGCTGCAGGCGGCAATCGAAGCCCGGCCGGAGGGGCATTTTCCGAAAGCGGACATTTCACTCGAAGGCAAGGCCGAACAGGCCGCCATGCGCGGCGACGATTTCAAATCCATCTTCGAGATGCTGGCCGAGACCTGGCGCACATCCCGCCGCCGGGACATGGCCGCCGGGCGCACGCTGGAAGGCCCGCACCGGGCAGACCTCGCCGTCATTCACCGGCCGACGGGAGCGCCCGCGAAAGATGCCTCAACCGGGCAGCAGAAGGCCCTGCTGATCGGCCTGATCCTCGCCTCGGCCACGGCGCTCAAGGCTGAGCGCGACGGGCCGCCGCCCCTGCTGCTGCTGGACGAGGCCGCCGCCCATCTCGACCCCGACCGGCGCGCGGCCCTGTTCGACGAGATCTGCGCCCTTGGTGGCCAGGCCTGGCTGACGGGGACGGAGAAGTTCCTGTTCGACAGTTTCGGCGACCGCGCCCAGGCCCTGCACGTGCAGGACGGCACGGTCACCGTGGAAGCCTAGGCCTACTGCTTGATGCGCAGGTCCGCGATGGACTGGGCGATTTCCTTGTAGACCTGAAGCAATTCGTCGCCGTCGGCGGCCGAATAGGCGAAGGCCGGGCTGGTGGCGCAGTATTCGAGGATCGTGCGCCCGTCACCGGTCTTCTGAACCGATTCCGGCACCTGGAAGCCGACCGTATAGATCGTCACCTTGGACGGCGCCGCCTTCATCTGGTCGCAGAGATCCATGGATTGCTGGAACGAGTTCTTGGACGCGGAGAAGTGCTGCGAGTTGAAGTCACCATCGGTCATCAGGATGAGGGCCTTGGTGGCGTTCACCTCGTCATAGGCCCACGGCTCGGACTCCGCCGGCCAGATAGACTTCCAGTTCGGCGAGATCAGGTACCAGCCCCAGGCGATGCCGAGATGGCCCGCCGTGCCGCCGCCAGCCGTCAGACTGTTTACATGCGCCTTCAGGGCCGCCTTGTTGTCCGTCAGCGGAACAGGGCCGGAGTCGCGGCAAGTGGCATAGTTGTTACGGAACGCGCCGGTATTGGAATTGGCACCGCCATAGGCGACCTCCTGCCAGCCCCGGTACTTGTTCCTGTCATTGTAGCTGAAATACCATTCGAGATTGGCTGCACCGATCCAGGCGAGCGAGCCGGGGGCGGCATCGGTATCTGCCTGGCTGCCGGTGCGCTCGTAGACGCAGCTGTCCTTCACAGAGACGTCTGAATAGAAGCGCCGGGCCGGGTCCCAGTCCCAATTCGACCACTGATCGCAGGTGCCATAATCGAGGCAGGTGCCGGTCTGGTAGTAGAAGAAGCGCTCCCCCGTCGCGGAGTCGTACATCCGCTTGCCATTATACGAATTGTAATTTGCGGAGGCGGCGAGGTTGGAGGCATCCGACGCCAGCGACACACCGTCGGTCACATCGTTGATATAGGACCCGGCATTGACGGAATTGTTGTAGGTCGTCACCGCGATGCGGATTGTCTTGTCGTCCGGCATATCGTCGGGCAGCAGCGTGTCGAAGGCAGCATTTGCGGCCGTCTTCAGCAGCGACAGCCGGTTATAGCTGTTCATGGAGCCGGAGACGTCGAAGACGAAGGCCACATCCACCTTGCCGACCGAATAGGTCGATGTCGTGGAGACCGAGAAATCGAGATGATCGCGGCCGAGGATCTGTGAAATGAAGGTCGGCTGCGTGCACGTGATGGTGGCGTTGATGTCCTCGCTGACATCGTCCATCACGACGCCGATATCCTGGCAGGTCATGCCGCCGCCCTGCATGCCGATCAGGGCGCCGGCATATTCGCGCACTTCGGCCTTCACTTCTTCTTCGGTCTTGCCCTTCTGGCGTTCCAGAGCCCCCGCAAGCACGGCAGAGTCCAGCGCGTACTGGACCTTTTCCTTCTGCGAGATCGTGAAACGCAGGTCGATGGCGAGGCCTGCCAGCCCCATGATCGCCACGACCACAAGCGCCATCAGCACCATGATATTGCCGCGCGTGTCGCGGCGATACAGGCTTAAGGCTTCCTGAATCTTCTTCATCTGAGACATTGTTCCACAGCTCCACCACCCGGAATCGACCGCATAATGCCTCGGATGGGTTGCTTCGCTGTTCTGTTTCAGCTTCGAATTTCCGGCGGCCCGGCAAAGCCTGTTTAACCATGGCAATCGAACCTCACGGGTGAGGAAGACGGCGCCAAGGGAATCGCGCTAGAAACTGTGCGTTTGAGGTCGGCCAGAACAGCTGACCGAAAAAGCTGAGGAGCCCTGATCCATGCAACAGTATCTCGATCTTCTGCGCGATGCCCTGGAGAACGGCTTCGAGCGGGGCGACCGCACCGGCACCGGCACGCGGGCCGTCTTCGGCCGCCAGCTGCGCTTCAATCTGGAAGACGGCTTCCCGATGGTGACGACCAAGAAGCTCCACCTGCGCTCGATCATCATCGAGCTGCTGTGGTTCCTGAAGGGCGACACCAACATCAAATACCTGAAGGACAACAAGGTTTCGATCTGGGATGAGTGGGCCGACGAAAATGGCGACCTTGGCCCGGTCTATGGCAAGCAGTGGCGCAGCTGGGCCGCCCCGGACGGGCGCACGATCGACCAGATCCAGTGGGTGCTGGACGAGATCCGCACCAACCCCAATTCGCGCCGCCTGATCGTGTCGGCCTGGAACCCGGCCGATGTGAACGAGATGGCCCTGCCGCCCTGCCACTGCCTGTTCCAGTTCAATGTCATGGACGGAAAGCTGAACTGCCAGCTCTACCAGCGCTCGGCCGACATCTTCCTCGGCGTGCCGTTCAACATCGCCTCCTATGCGCTGCTGACCCTGATGATGGCCCGCGCAACCGGTCTGAAGCCGGGCGAGTTCGTCCACACGTTCGGCGACGCGCACCTTTACCTGAACCATGTTGAGCAGGCAGAGCTGCAGCTCTCACGCGAGCCCCTGCCCCTGCCCACCATGCGCCTGAACCCGGACAAGACGGACCTGTTCGGCTGGGAGTATGAAGACTTCACGCTCGAGAACTATCAGGCCCACGCCCACATCAAGGCGCCGGTCGCCGTTTAGGGTATTCGGCCGGAACGTTTCCGATTTTAAATCGGCCTGTTTCGCAGACCAGACGGAATAGCGCTCTTTTCCAGATTGCCCCGTGCTCCCGTACATACTATCTTTGGTTACAATTCCTATCTACTCGGTTGCAAAACAGGTCTGTCGAAACCAGCTCTGGGAGGGGTCGCGCATTGATACGCAAGTTGACGGCAGCGCTTGTCATTTCCATTGGCATGACATCTCCAACCTTCGCTGATGAAGCGCCACTCACCGATTCCGAAGCCAAGGCGTGCTCGATTAAACTGCGAGCCCTTGCCTCTTTTGCGAAAAAGAATAACTCCCTCTCACCCCCCTTCACCGAAGCGAACCTCAATTCTGCTGCGATGCGGATCGACACTTTCAGGCTGATGAAGCGCGAGCCAACCCAGTCCAACCTCGATGATCTCATCGATGGCCTGTATTCGGAGTACCGGCTTCCAACAAGCCAACTCATCGTGGCCTGGTTTGCAGAGCCTCAATCAATGTTGTTGTCAGCCGCAGAAATACAAACCTGCATGCACAAGGCAGAGGCGCTGGAAGCGCCTCCCTTCTGAACGTCTGACTCTATAGCGGGGCTAGCCTTCCTTCAGCGCCTGCCAGGCGTTCCAGGCGTCGGCGGCGTACATCAGGCTCGGGCCGCCGCCCATATAGACGGTCACGCCGAGCGCTTCGGACACTTCCTCATCCGTCGCGCCAAGACGTTTCAGCGCCTTGGTGTGGAAGCCGATACAGCCATCGCAATGGGTCGCCACGCCGATGGAGAGGGCGATCAGTTCCTTCATCTTCTTGTCGAGGGCGCCATCGGCCATGGCGGCTTTTGACATCGCGGTGAACTGCGTCAGCGTTTCAACCGCGCCCGTATCGCGCAGGCCCTTGATGCCTTCATTGATCGAGCCGGTGATGGCGGCGTAGTCCTTGGTACCCATGCTCATGATCGCTCCTGTCGTCTGTGCTCTGGTCTAGCTGGCGGTTTAAAGTGTCCTCTTCAATAAGGGTTTAACCGGATGGGCCCGGCCGGTGGTGTGTTGGCGATTGGCAGCGGCGCCGCCGGCCTCTAGGCTGGCTTCATGTGCGGACGTTTCTTCAGACATGGCGTGACCTGGGCGGAGTATCATGCGGCGCTGTCGCTGATCCCGCCGGAAGGCGTGGAGCCGCCGGAACCGGCCTACAATATCGCGCCGACCCAATACGCCCCGATCATCCGCCTGACGCCGGAAGGGGAAGCCCAGACCGCGGGCACGATCCAGATGGCACCCGCCATGTGGGGCCTCGTGCCCAGCTGGTGGCACCAGCCGCTGAAGGAGAAGAAATTCGCCACCTTCAATGCCCGCGCCGAGGGCCTGCAGGAATCGAACACGTTCCGCGGCTCGTTCCGCCACCGGCGTTGCCTGATCCCTGCCAGCGGCTTTTACGAATGGACCGGGTCGAAGGGCAGTAGGACGCCTTATGCCATCGGCCTGCGCAACCGGCGCTGGTTCTGTTTCGGCGGCCTGTGGGACCGCGCCATGATCGACGGGTCGGAGATCGACAGTTTCACCATCATCACGACCAAGCCGAATGACCTGATGGCCGGGCTGCACACGCGCATGCCGGTGATCCTGGACCCGCAGGACTATACCCGCTGGCTGACCGCCTCCACGAAAGAGGTCGAGGATCTGTTCGAGCCCTTCCCCACCGATGCGATGCATGCCTGGCCGGTGGGCGCGGCGGTCGGCAATGTCCGCAACCAGGGCCCGCAGCTGATCGAAGAGGCCTGACCCGGCCCCGGCCGGCCGTTTCGCTCCGAACGCGTAACCGATTGCCGCAAAAGGCGAATGCGATCATTCTCGGCCGATCCACCGGGGACAACCCCGGGGACGATCCGGGAGGGAACCCAAATGAAAATCTTTATCGCGGAACTCATCGGCACGTTCACGCTGGTCCTGTTCGGGTGCGGCGCGGCCGTGCTGGCGGGCGAGTTTGTCGGCCAGCTGGGCATTGCGCTCGCCTTCGGTCTGTCCATCGTGGCCATGGCCTATGGCATCGGGCCGATTTCGGGCTGTCACATCAATCCGGCGGTCAGCTTCGGCGCCTTCATCGCCGGACGCCTCGGCATGAAGGACATGTTCCTCTACTGGGCCGCCCAGTTCATCGGCGCCCTGATCGCGGCCGGCGTGCTTTACATGATCGCCAGCGGCAAGCCGGGCTATGACATCGCCATCAACGGCCTCGGCCAGAACGGTTACGATTCAGGCTCACCCGGCGGGTACAGCCTCGCGGCCGGTTTCCTCTTTGAAGTCGTGGCGACTTTCCTGTTCCTGGTGGTCATTCTCGGCTCGACCGCGAAGAACGCGCCGGCAGGCTTTGCGGGCATCTCCATCGGCCTGACACTGGCCATGATTCATATCGCCGGCATCCAGGTGACTGGTGTCTCGGTAAACCCGGCGCGCAGCTTCGGCCCGGCCGTGTTCGTGGGCGGCGAGGCGCTGACCCAGCTTTGGCTGTTCATCGTGGCCCCGCTGATCGGTGCCGGCCTCGCCGGCTTCCTCGCCACGCTGAACCTCACCGTCAGCGAGGACTGAGGCGGGTCTTCACAATTCGGCAGGATTGGTCAGGCCAAGGTCTTCGCGCCGCCGGATGACAGCGGAGACGATCACCGCGCCGACCATCTTGCCGATGACAAAGACGATCCAGTTCCAGAAATGCAGGGAGTTGCCCGGCTCTGCGCCAAGCTCGATCTGTTTGGCGAGGTCTGCGCCATAGAGGAACACGGTCGTGTCGACCGGCGCCGCGAACAGGCTGGAGAGCAGGATCCGCGTCGACAGGCGGTATTTGGTGAAGGTGAACATCAGCCAGTCCACGCCCTCGGAGATGGCGAAAGCCACCCCGCTGGCCAGCGCGATCACGGGCCAGGCATAATAGAACGACCAGCCCACCGCGAGTGCCATGGCGATGAGGACGCGGTGGTGCATCTCGCGCTGAACGAAATCGCGCACCACGAACACCATGCCGGTGACCATCGTCATCGGATGCAGCGAGACCCCGTGCGGGAACATCTCATTGGTGTGCGGGGTGACGACCTGGAACTCCGGAATGACCCCGAACGACCAGTTCAGGAAGGGAATCAGGGCGACGTAAATGATCGCCCAGAAGCGTCCCTGAAGATACCAGATCGCGCTGAAAGTGAGCGCCAGCGCCAGAAGCGCAGGCAGCAGCTGCTCTGCGTGCCCATTGGTAAGCACTGAAATCAAAGTATTAATCGCGAGGCTCCCCGGCTGACTTGCATTATTGGCAGACGCGACTGACTTGCAAGCCTTGTCATTACCCCGGTGTAATGGCCACTACATTACCTGCACGGGGGCTGCCTCCCCGTCACCCCGACAGGAAATCAGCAACGAAGGTGTTGCCCCCATGCCGGACAGTCTGAACGTCTGCCTCATTGCCGCCCGCGGCAAGAACAATGTGATCGGAAAAGAGGGCGACCTGCCGTGGCGCCTGAAAGACGATCTTTCCTTCTTCAAGAAGGTCACGATGGGCTGCCCCATCCTGATGGGCCGCAAGACCTGGGAAAGCCTCCCGGTGCGCCCGCTGAAAGGCCGTGAGAACATCGTGATGACCCGGGACTGGACCTATAACGCCCCCGGCGCGCGGGTCTATTCCAGCTTCCCGGCGGCCATCAATGCCGCCCGCGCCGTTGCCACCCGGCAGAACGCCAGCTGCGTTTTCGTCATCGGCGGGGCCACGATCTATGATCTCGCCCTGCCCTATGTCGACCGGATCTTCATGACCGAAGTCGATGCGAGCCCGGAAGGCGACGCCCATTTCCCGGAACTGCAGACTGGCGACTGGTCCCGCGAGACGCTGGCCACCTATCCGGCCGGGGACGGGAATGATCACGCCTTCTCCATCGTCCGGATGGACCGTGAGCCGGCTATCGCGCCACGCACCTGACACACCCCGCACAAAACAATTGACACGATAACTGCCAGATTGCAGTTTCGCTGACACGCGCATAGGGTGGCCTCCTTCTATGGGAGGAAAAACATGGAATATGAAACAGTCGCGAGCGGTCTCCGCTTTCCGGAAGGCCCGGTCGTCATGGCCGACGGTTCCATCATCGTGGTGGAGATCGAGAAGAAGTGCATCACGCGCTGCTGGGATGGCGGCAAGACCGAAGTGATCGCGACGCCCGGCGGCGGCCCGAACGGCCTCGCCATCGGGCCGGATGGCGCGCTCTGGGTCTGCAACAATGGCGGCTTCCTCTATCACGAACAGGACGGCATGCTGATCCCCGGCAATTGCCCGCCGGACTATGATGGCGGCCGCATCGAACGGGTCGACCTGTCGACCGGCAAGGTCGAGCGCGTGCTGGACACAGTGGACGGCAACAAGCTGACCGGCCCGAACGATCTCGTCTTCGACAAGGCCGGCAATCTCTACTTCACTGACCATGGCAAGACCTATTCCCGTCACCGCGACTTTGGCGGGCTTTACTTCCTGGCCAAGGGCGCCAGCGAAGCGAAGGAACTGGACTTCCACTATTCCAGCCCCAACGGCGTCGGCCTCTCGCCTGACGAGCAGACCGTCTACATGGCCGACACGATGACCGGCCGCATGTGGGCGTTCGACCTGGAAAGCCCCGGCGTGATCAAGCCAGCCAGCCCGCTGAATGGCGGCCGCGTGGTGGCCACCATGCCCGGCCTGCAATATTTCGACAGCCTCGGCATGACCGCAGCCGGGAATGTCTGTGTGGCAACCATCCTGAATGGCGGCATCACCACAATCACACCCGAAGGTGAGTTCAGCCACATCGCCTTCCCGGACCTGCTGGTCACCAATATCGCCTTTGGCGGAGACGACATGCGCGATGCCTACATCACGCTGTCGGGAACGGGAAACCTGATCAAATGCCGATGGCCGGAACCCGGCCTGACGCTCAATTTCAACGCCTGACCTGTCAGGCTGGGGGACGACAATGCGATACCTGAGGCCGGTTCTGGTTATTCTGGCGCTGCTATTGGTGACCGGGGCAGTTGCCCGTACCGTATTCAGTGTACAGATCGGAGAAATGGCTTTCAGGAGCGCGGTCAAGAAGAATGCCGGGAAAAGCGCATTGGCAGACGTCCCGGATGGCCTGATGGTCGTCCTGGTCGGCACCGGCTCCCCCCTGCCTGACCCGAACCGGGCCGGCCCGATGACGGTCGTCGCGGCCGGCAACCGAGTCTTCATCGTCGATGCGGGCGCAGGCTCCGGCCGGAAATTCGGTGAGTTCGCCCTGCCCTGGGGCCGGGTGGAGGCGGCGTTCCTGACGCACTTCCATTCCGATCATATCGACGGGCTAGGCGAGGTCATGCTGCAGCACTGGGCAGCCGGCGGAGCCGATACGCCGCTGGCCCTCTACGGCCCGGAAGGTGTGGAACGGGTCGCGGCCGGCTTCAACGAGGCCTATGCGCAGGACGCGGTCTACCGCATCGCGCATCATGGGGCCGAGGTCGTGCCGCCGTCCGGTGCAGGCGCCGAAGCCTTCCCCTTCACCACCGATGGCGGCGCCGTGCGCGTCTATGAGCGGGACGGCCTGATCATCACCGCCGTGCCGGTGGACCACAGCCCGGTGCATCCGGCGGTCGCCTACCGGTTCGACTACAAGGGCCGCTCGGTGACGATTTCGGGCGACACGAAGAAGGATCAGGCCCTGATCGATCTGGCGCGGAGCACGGATATGCTGGTGCACGAGGCGCTGAACGATGAAATGATCGGCGAGGTCGCCAGCCGGCTCGACACGCTCGGTGCCAAGCGGCTGGAAAAGATCATGCACGACATTCCGGATTACCACACCAGCCCTGTCCAGGCCGCGGAAGTGGCGAGCGAGGCCGGCGCAGGCCTGCTCGTCTTCAGCCACATCGTCCCGGCCCAGCCAAGCCGCCTCCTCTACCCCGCCTTCATGAAGGGCACGAAAAAAGCCTTCGACGGCCCGATCCTGATGGGCGAAGACGGCATGGCCTTCGTCTTGCCTGCAGGCAGCGACAAGATCGAGCGCAGGCGGCTGGACTAGGCCGGGTCTGCCAGTGCCTCGGCGATGGCGTCCTGGTGCTGTTCGCCCCATTCGCAAAGCGGCAAGAGGGTCTGGCTGAGGCTTTTGCCCAGAGGTGTCAGAGCATAGTCCACGCGCGGGGGCACTTCGCCGTGGTCGGTGCGGCTCACAATGCCGTGGTATTCCATTTCCTTGAGCTGCTGGATCAGCATCTTGTCGCTGACGCCTTCAATGCTCCGCTTCAGCTCGCCATACCGCATCGGCTGCCGGGCCAGGAAGAACAGGATCAGAGGTTTCCACTTGCCGCCGATCAGGCGGAGCGCAGCGTCCAGTCCGCAGATAAAAGGTTTCATCGATTCAGCCTCGCAAATTTTCTTTGATACCTACCAAATGGTGCATACTTGTCCAAAAGTAAGTGTCCGCCCAGCTAACCGTCTCCAACATGTAAGGAGATTGGACATGAAAAAGCTTGAAGGAAAAATCGCAGTCGTCACCGGAGGTGGTTCCGGGATCGGCTTCGCCACGGCCCGCCGGTTTATTGAGGACGGCGCCACCGTTTACCTGTTCGGACGCCGTCAGGATGTTCTGGATACGGCCGTCCGGGAATTGGGCCCGCAGGCCCACGCGGTCGCTGGCGATGTGACGCGTCCGGAAGACCTCGACCGCCTGTACGATGCGATCGCAAAGGCGCACGGCCAGGTCGACATCGTGTTCGCCAATGCCGGACTGGGCGATCTGGCACCGCTCGGCGACATAACGCCTGAACAGTTCGACCTCACCTTCGGGGTCAATGTGAAGGGTACTCTGTTCACTGTACAAAAGGCCCTGCCGCTGCTGAAGCCCGGCAGTTCCATCATTCTCACCGGCTCGACCACCGGCGTAAAGGGCACGCCCGCCTTCAGCGTCTACAGCGCATCGAAAGCGGCGGTCCGGAACTTCGCCCGCAGCTGGGCGCAGGATCTCCGGGGCACCGGCATCCGCATCAATGTCCTGGTACCCGGCGGCACGGAAACCGAAACGGTCATGCGCGACATCGGTTCAGACGTGATGACACAGATCGGCGCATCCAGCCCGCTCGAGCGTCTGGGGCAGCCGGACGAGACCGCTGCGGTCGCCGCTTTCCTCGCCTCGGCTGACAGCAGCTACATGACCGGAAGCGAAGTGTTCGTGGATGGGGGCCTCGCCCAGGTTTGAGCCGCCGCAGATCAACGGGGCTGGCCCCGGAACATGGCAGGCCTGCCGCCATGTCCGAAGACCGGCCCCGGACGGACTAATCCTCGAACACAATCTCGGGCGGCGCCTTGGTCTCCAGCGTGTCGAGCCCGATGGCGACCTTGCGGGCCAGCTCGTGGAAGGCGGCGGCGGTTTCTTCATCGCCGATGGCGGCGGGCACGCCCTTGTCGCCGCCTTCGCGGATGGCCTGCAGCATCGGCACTTCTGCCAGCAGTGGCAGGCCGAGCGCATCGGCCATGCGCTGTCCGCCGCCATGGCCCATCAGGTAATGCTTGTTGCCGGCAGGATCCTGGAAATAGCTCATCGTTTCGACAAGGCCGATCACGGGTACGGCGGTCTTGGTGAACATGGCCGCGCCCCGGCGCACGTCTGCGAGGGCCACTTCCTGCGGCGTCGTTACGATCAGCGCGGCGGTGACCGGCACTTTCTGCGCGATGGTCAGCTGGGCATCGCCGGTGCCGGGCGGCGTGTCGATCACCAGCACGTCCAGCGGATCTTCCGGCGTGCCCCATTCGGCATCGTTCAGCATCTGCGTGATCGCCGACATGACGATCGGCCCGCGCCAGATCATCGGCGCATCCGGGTCTGACAGATAGCCGATCGACAGCGTCTTCAGCCCGTGCGCCTCGACCGGCACCAGTTTCTTGTTCTTCGACCCCTTCGGCTCGGCTCCCTGCGTGCCCAGCATGGTGGGAATGGACGGGCCGTAGACGTCGGCGTCCAGCAGGCCGACTTTCATGCCGGTCTTGGCGAGGGCGGCAGCGAGGTTCACCGAAACGGTAGACTTGCCGACCCCGCCCTTGGCACTGGCGACGACCAGGATGCGGGAAATGCCCGGGATTTTCGCGACGCTCCCCTGCTGGCGCTGGGGCGCGCCCTGCTGCATCGCCTCGTCCGACAGGCGCGCGCCTTTTTGCACGCGGCGCGGCGACGGGGTCAGGTTCAGCAGCTCTGAACGCCCTTTCGGCTGGCCCTTTGGCGCGGCGGGCGCATGCGTGTGCGTGCGGGGCGCGGCCCCCTGCTGGCGCTCTGCGGTCAGCACGGTGGTGACCGATTCCACCCCTGGAACGAGGCCCGCCTTGCCCTCGGCTTCCATCCGCAGCGCCTCGGCGCCCGCCGTATCGGCCGGGTCGGCGACGATCACCAGCACGGCGCGGCCGCTCTCATCGACGCTGACAGACTCCAGCCAGTCCGGGCTGCCAAGCGCCTTCATGACTGCATCTGCCTGTTTTTGCCGGGTTTTCCCCTTGGAACCGA
>MDTG01176455.1_pt1 | contig 15071 bp, 12 predicted proteins | sample 811421 | NCBI WGS metagenome assembly MDTG01 (sample SAMN05326645, study PRJNA326480) | marine metagenome | isolation source: seawater | place: Pacific Ocean: South East | collected 2011
TATCGTATGCAGGGTGATTATAAATTACAGCCTTTTATAGAAGCAAATAAATCTGGCTTTAACCGGCAATCCTTAGAAAAAATTTATTGGCGCACAGGATCTGTTTATGTCATCAAAAAAGAAGTTTTGTTAAAAAATCGTGCTATTTACGGAAAAAAAATAATGGGCTATATTACTTCAGAAGAAAGGGCGTTTAATATGGACACTATGTTTGATTGGAAATTAATAGAAGCTTGGATGCAATATCGAGCGAATCAAAACAATAAAAATAATTAGCTTTATAAACATATTAATATAATGCCAAAAACTGACAGACCAGTAATCATTTTATTCTTTTACAGATTTATGGAATTTCGTCTATTTTTCCAAACAAATATTATTAATTTGTTACAAGAAGATGCTAATGTTGTTGTTGTCGTCCCCGATGAAGTCAAGCAAAATGTTCAAAAGGTGGTCAACGATAACGTAACTGTAGAAGGTAGCTCCATTGGAAAACTCACTGTTTTGGATGAATTCAAAAAAGGGAGTATCAATGATTTTATCGCCAGAATTTTAGCTTTTGTTTATACCAAGAAAATAGGTAAGCCTCATAATATAACACCCAAATTACATTTAAAGGCCATTATTGAACGCGCTCATGAGCAAGGTAAAAAAGCTATATTAGAAACTTACTTTATTGTCTTGTTATCTAAAATGGCATCTCATTTTTATTTTATTAGAAAATTATTACAGCAAATATATGCATGGACTGTACCACGAAAGAATATGGCAGCGTTATTTAAAAAATACAAACCAAATTTGGTCGTTGTCGGGTCTTTTGGAGTATCTGCTGATGGTTGGGTAATGGTGGAAGCAAAAAAACAAAAGGTGCCAACGGTTGTTGTTTTACAATCATGGGATAGAACATCATCGAAAGGTTATCCGACAGTTGCTCCTGACTATTTACTAACATGGAGCCACGTCACAGCAGATGAAGCTCATTATTTTTTAGATATGCAACGTCAAAATATTTTTATTGAAGGGGCCCCTTTGTGGGATGATTTTTTTGTGGATGAAGTCCCGATTTCTAAAGCTGACTTTTTTAAAATATTTGATTTTAATGAAAATACACCACTAATTTATTTTGCGATGAATTCACTTGCTTATCATCAGGGCAATATAGATGTCATGCAAAAATTAGGTAAAATGATTGAAGAAAAAATATTTGTTCCAAATATACAATTACTCATCAGATTTCATCCTTCTTATTTATCTTCCAGTAAAGAGAAAAAAGATATGAAAGCTTTACTTGCAAAGCTAGAAAAAATTAAAGGCATTGCTATTAATTACCCTGAAACGGTAGAGGAAAGCGGATTATTATTTACGCAAAAAGACAAAGATATTCAATGCTCATCATTTTTCCATTGTACTTTAACTATTTCATCTGTATCTACATTTTTAATAGAATCAGCTATTTTTGATAAACCTGCTATCAACTTATTATGCGGAACTTGGAAAACAAATTTGTACGATATAAAAATCAAAGATTATATCATACAACATTTGAAAAGAATTTATGATTATAAATGCACATACAATATTGAATCGTTAGATGAATTGCCAACATCAATTTCAGATATTTTAAAGTTTCCTCAACAAAGAGAATTTTTTAGAAAACAGCTTGTAAATACTGAAATTCCAGTTAACAGAGGCAATAGTAAAAAATATTTTTGTAATAGAATAATTAATCTAGCAAAGAACAATTCTAAATTATCTTGATATGAAAATATTAAATCTTGAACCATCTGACTATTCAGAAAAAGCTATTAATATTTTTCTAAAAATTGCACAATACAAAGCATTCTTAGTAAATAGTGATGATTTAAATAGTCAACTTATAGATGCTAATATTATTATCACGCGCTTAAAATATTTTATTAATGATGATTTTTTGCAAAAAACACCTAAATTAAAAGCCATCGCAACAGCCACAACAGGATTAAATCATATTGATTTAAGGGCAACAGAAAGAAGGAATATTAAAATATTAAGTTTAAAAGGAGAAAATGATTTTTTGTCTAAAATCACTCCAACAGCAGAACTACATTGGGGACTTTTATTATCAGTCATGCGGTTTATTCCACAAGCAAATCACGCTGTCATCAAAAAGAAAATTTGGGATAGAGATTCATTTCAAGGTAACCAGCTTTATGGTAAGACAATTGGCATTATTGGTTACGGGCGGTTGGGTAAAATAATTGCAAAATATGCTAAAGTCTTTGGCATGACGATACTTGCTTTTGACAGAAATGTAGAGACCTTAGAAAATAAAAATGACGTAAAGTTTGTTGATTTAAAGACATTGTTAGAAAAAAGCGATGTTGTTTCTATTCATCTGTCATTAAATGAAGGCAGCAAAAATTTGTTAAATAAAAAAATGTTATTGCACATAAAAAAAGGTGCCGTTCTTATTAATACTGCCCGTGGGGAGGTTATAGATGAACAAGCTTTGGCTGAATTAATATATGAAAATCAAATTGCAGCTGTGGCAACAGATGTTTTAACAGATGAATTTTCAAACTCGCAAAATTTTTTAGAGAATAATCCTTTATGGCAGTTAGCAAATCAAAGAAAGAATATTATCATTACACCACACATTGGTGGAGCGTGTCCTGATGCTATGCGGCAAACAGAAGAATTTATAGCAGAAAAAGTGAGTCATTACATTTTAAATGAAATAGATATAAAGCAGAATGAAGAAAAAAATTAATCTATGCGTAGTAATTACGGCGCGCCCAAGCTATGCACGTATGAAAACTGCCTTACAAGCCATTAAAGAAAGTGAATATTTGAACTTACATATTATCGCCACAGGATCTTTATTGTTGGATCGTTATGGTAACCCGGTTAATGTTATAAAACAAGACGGCTTTGATGTTATAAGCGAATTACATACCTTATTTGAAGGTGAAGATTTAATATCTGGACCGAAAAGTACAGCAATTCAATTGATGGAATTAACAACTGAATTTATCCGTATTAAACCAGATGCAGTTATAACTATTGCAGATAGATACGAGACAATTTCAACAGCGATTGCAGCTTCATACATGAATATTCCTCTCATTCATATTCAAGGGGGCGAAATAACAGGCTCCATTGACGAAAAAGTAAGACACGCAATCACAAAATTATCGGACCTGCATCTTGTTTCTACCGAAGATGCAAAAAAACGCGTCATTAAAATGGGGGAAGAAGAAAAGCGTGTTATTACAACTGGATGTCCTTCTATTGATTTGGCAAAATTGGTAATTGAGAAAAAACCTTATTTAGAAGATGATGTATGGAAAAAATATACATACGTTGGCAGTAATTTATCATTAAAGGAAAAATATATTGTTTTAATGCATCACCCTGTTACAACACAGTATGAAATGAACAAGGATGATACACAAGAGATATTAAATACTATTGAGTTTCTTGATATTAATGTTTTTTGCTTTTGGCCTAATCCAGACGCTGGGGCAAATGGAGTTTCTAATGCTATTAGAACTTTTAGAGAGAAAACAGAAAAAAAGAATATTGCTTTTTTTAAAAATATAGAACCAGAAGATTTTATTAGACTCTTAAATGGAGCCGAATGTCTAATTGGTAATTCAAGTGTGGGAATAAGAGAATCATCTTTTCTTGGACTTCCTGTCATAAATATTGGTAACCGTCAACAATTTAGACTTAGGGGAAAAAATGTTATAGATGTTGAAAGTAATAGACAACAAATTTTACCCGCTTTAGGCAAACAAATAGAACATGGAAAATATGAGAAAAACTTTATTTATGGAAATGGAAATGCTGGCATAAACATTGCCAAAGCTATATTGGACTGGGATTTCTCCCTTAAAAAAGCCATTACTTATTGAAAGGATTAATACAATAGCAAAATATTCTAAACCATTTATTGATTATTATAATCATCATATTAGTTTTATTTTAAAGTAATAATGCTAGAAAATTACATTGAGTCTGGGGGTAAAAAAGAACATACGCATATCCCTATATACCGGAGAATAATAAATTTTGTTGTCGTTGTTTTCATAAAGCTTCTTTTATCAATTAAAACAATATATTTTTTGAATAAGCAAAAAAAACATATTTTTAAAAATCAGTTTATTGCAATATACGCAGGGAGAACATTTGGACATGATTTGCAATTTTTCGATATTGTTTCTCGCTATTATTATCCTAGAAAAGTAACTTTTATTTATATTCCAAATGAAAAATATAATCCCTATTTGCTAGAATGTTTTAACAGTAATTTAGATTTCATTATACATGACCTTAAAGGCAAATTACATTATTGGGTTGCAAATTTTTTAAAAATTTTAATATTCTACTATGAAGTTAGAAGTGCATCATGGCCAAAACACTTTATTATTGACCCAAGACATATTGTTCAAACTTTAAGTCTTTCCGAAGGTGAATATAGTTTTAAGCCATTTAAAAAAGAAGAAGAAAGTCTAACATATTTAACATATGTTCCTTTAAGTCAATATCAGCATTTGATATATAATCATATTGGCAAGAGGCCTGGTTTTTCAGATGGATTACAAAAACACTGCGAAGAAAAAATTGCAAAAAAGTACCCCAGTTTTTTTGATAAACCGTTTGTTTCATTAGTCATAAGACGAAAAGGATATGCAGGAGATGGTGTTAATGGAAAATTTCGTATGGGTGGGCCGCACGAAAATTATATTGATGCCGTAAAATATTTAACAGCAAATGGCTATAATGTTGTTGGAACAGGAGATACCCTTCATAAACCTTTTTCAAATATTGTCGGATACTTTAATTTGGAGGAAACGGATCTAGATAAAGATTGCGCCAACATATTTTGTTTGCTCAATTGCCATTTTTTGATAGGGCAATTTTCAGGTCCATATCCATTGGTTAATTCTGCTGGCGGGCATGTTTTAATAACTGATGGAATGGCTTTAGCTAATGCTCCTTTAGGACCTAAAGACTTAACTTTATATAAAAATGTTTATATCGATAAAAAATATACTAATATTGCGCAAATTTGTAAAACTAATCCAGCCTTATTATTTCCAAATATATTAAAGCATAAAAACATTGAGATTAAATTTAACACACCTGAGCAAATCTTAAAAGCAGTGAAAGAAATGGTTGCAAGGTTAAATGGTGAAGAAGACGATAAACGCACAATAGGATTGGCGCAAAAATTAAGAGATCTTGCTCCAAAAACAACTTTGCTTGCTCATTACGACGCCAGACCTCCTAAATTTATTTTAGAGGAAATGGCAGAAGATTTGTTATAGATGCGTATATTCAATAAAAATTTAAAAAATGCTATTGCATTGTTTTTTGCAAAAACCTCTCCTTATTGGGCACCATTTTTTATTAAACATCGTCAATATGTTGCTCTCGCAAGATTTTTTGTACTATCGTTACCACAAATTGCTTATGCCAATGAAAAATGGAAATCTAAAAATTTGAAAGTGCTGTGCCTTAACAAAAGTATTTTTATGGACGATGTTTATCAAGGTCTAATTCCTCAAGGATATTATAATATTTACAATGTAGAACGTCGTTTTTTTAAAATGGTGATAGGTCATTTTTTACCCTATATCGTGCATGATAATAAATATAAAACCGATGACCCTGCTATGATAAAAGGGAAAAAAAAAGCTGCTGTTTTCCTTGAAAAGTTTCTTGATGAATTACTAATCATTTTTCCTTTTGAAGCTATGATAACCGGTAATATGGTTTATTGGGCTGAACAAGAATTGGCCAATTTATTAGATAAAAAAGGAGTGGCATTTGTTGCATGTCATAAAGAAAGTATACAAGCACCCAAACTTTATAATCAAATGCTTAAAGTACGTTTAAAAGGAAATGAGCCCTTTAAAGGAACAATGGTTCTAACTTATAATGAAAGAACAAAAAATCAAATCATTGATGGTAAAATGTTTGATAAAAATAAAGTTCAGGTTATAGGTATGCCTAGATTGGATACTTATCATAAAATAAGAAAATGCAAGAAATATGATAGCAGTCATGAAAATAATAGACCAATGGTACTTTGCCTGCTTATTTCTCTAATATCACAATTGCCTTGTCTTGTTGACCCTAATGATAAGATAAGATGGGCGAGACTCGCAGACCAAACACATCAAGCTATTTTTGAAATGGCAAACAGTTATAAAGATATAGATTTTATTATAAAACATAAATCTTCAGATCAAAATCAAGTAGATAATATATTAAAAAGATTTGTGAAAATCATTCCTAATAATGTTCATTTTACTTATACGGAGAGCCTCTTTACCCTTGTTAAAAAAGCGAAACTTATCATAGGTCACAATAGTTCAGCAGTTTTTGAAGCGATAGCTGCGGGTAGATTATGTATAATTCCACATTATGAAGAAGTCCATGACCCAAGGTTTTCTGGAAGACTTATTGAATATGGCGATTCTGTTCATTATGTTGACTCTCCAGACGCATTAAAAAAACTAACACTCAATAAAGTCCTTTCTACAAAAAACAATGTAAAAGAGTTAAACTCAGCACAAAAAAAACTATTAAAATTTTGGTTGGGGAATATAGATGGTTGCTCTGGTTATAGAATGGCAGAAGGGATTTTATATGCAATACAACAAAAAAAATCCAACAATGATAGTAAAATATAAATCTTTAAGTATTAATGATTTTAGCATTGGAAAAATGATTAATTTATTAATTTTTAAAAGATAATACGATGATGAAAAGTAATTTAAAATTATTGTCATTATTTTGGAAAAATCATAATTTATTGTTTGTAATATGCTTTTTTTTGATTTTTCTAGAGTCTATTTTTACGAGCTTATCGTTGGCCAGTTTATTACCATTATTAAATATTTTTTTAAATGATAGTCAAAAAGCACTTAATTTTAATATACCTTTTTTCAACAATGTTCTTGTTGACTTTATACAAAAAGAGCCTTTAAAAATTTTATTGTTTTTTTCTATCCTTTTATTACTTAAATTTTCATCAACTTTTTTGCGCATGATGTGTAGTTTGTTGTTAGGGGAAAATTTAAAACGTGAATGGACCAAGAAAATGTTATCAAATATTTTTGTTCAATCATTTGGTAAATACGATAATATTGAAGAGGGTCACTTAACTAGTAATATTCTTGATTTGCCGCGTCGATTGCAAAATTTTACTGTGGGGATTTTAGGTTACCTCTCTCTGTTATTACAAAGTCTTTTTGTGATTATTGTAATGATTTTTATTGAATCGAATATATTATTCACAGGAATTTTCATTATCGCAATATCCTATATTTTTTTATATAAGCCATATGTAAAGCTAGCGAGACTTGTAGGAGACAAGAATATAAAATTTCATCAAGATATATCTGCACGAGTATTTGATGCTATTCGAAATATCCGAGATATTAAAATACTAAACTTAAATCGCTTAATAATAAAAAAGTTAGATCATTATTTATTACAACATCTATATTTACAATTGAAAACTCGTATTTTGCAATCTTTGCCAAACTATACAATAGAATTTGTTTTTGCAATAGTTGTATTGAGTGGGTATTTTTATTTTAAAGGTCAAACTATAGATGATCTTAAAACAATTTTACCCGAAGTTATATTTTTTGCTATTGCTTTACAAAAATTATTAGGATTCGCAGCTTCATTGACATCTCAAAAGTTTAAAATTGCAACAAATTGGCAGTCTATTACTCTGATGCATAATTTATTATACATTGGAAATGAAACTGATGAAAATAAGGCTAAAATTGTATATCAAGCAAAACGAAAAACTCCAAACTTCACTGATAAAATTTCATTAAAGAATATAAGTTATAGATACAATAAAGGTATAACTGTCTTTGATAATCTTAATTTTGATATCCCCTTGCAAAAGGCTGTGTTTTTTATTGGAGAATCTGGCTCAGGAAAATCTACGTTAATGGATATTATTACACAATTACGGACAATAGCAAATGGCTCTTTTTATGTTGATGGTGTCAATATAAAAAAATACAGCCTCAATGATTGGCAACAAAATTTTAGCTATATTTCTCAAGAACCTAATCTATTTTCAGGAACTATAAAAGAAAATATTACATTATTTAATGATAAAGTGCCATTGGAACAAATAAGAGAAATTGCTATTAAAGTTGGTATTGACGATTTTATTATGGGGCTGGATAAACAATATGATACACTTGTTGCGCGGGGAGGTGATACTCTTTCAGGTGGTCAAAAGAGACGTTTAGTCTTAATACGTTGCTTATTAAAAAATCCTAAAGTTATTATTTTAGATGAAACTTTATCCTCTATCCCAGAATCAGCTGAGGTTGACATCATTCAAAAGTTAAAAGAAATGATAGGGCTTTCAATTTTTATCATTTCACATAGAACATCTGCAATTGGTTTAGCAGATGCCGTATTTGAAGTTAAAAATGGACAAATTTTACAAAAAGATTAAGAAATATTATTTCCAGGGGTTTACGAAACTTACCAAAGAGTAAAATAATGCACAAAATAATTCAATTTATTCTATCTACCTTTTTTAATGTTTACACTAAAAGACTTCATTCTTTTAAATTAAATTCTATTAATCATTTTTGTCCATCATTATTTAAATTTATTGAATCATTGACAACTGAAGGGGCTGTTGGGGCAGGGCAGCATCCAAATAGAACTTTTGATGTGATGAAATTGTTAAAAAAATATAAGCCCCACATTATTCAAGAATTAGGTTCTGGGTTAACAACTGGTGTTTTTGCAGCATATTGCCAAAAATATGATGCAAAATTATATAGTTATGAAGAAAATGATAAATGGCATAGCGTAACAAAAAAATCATTAACGGCTAATAATCTTTACTCACAAAGCATTCGTTATTTATGCCTTGATGTCATAGAAACGGATGAAGGAACAAACTTTTCTATTCCAATACAGAGAGGTGCGGATTTTATTTATGTGGATGGGCCTTATTGTAAAAAACATAATGGTGATAGATTCCCCAACATGGATATTGTAAATTATATTAGAGATGGTGGACGCCCTAAAATAATAGTTGTTGATGGAAGATGGAAGTCTGTTTATAAACTACTGGGTGAAGAAACTATTCAAGGGCAATATGACTTTGTTCCTAACGCTTTTTCAGCCCTTTCGAACTTTAAGTATTCGTATTTTCTAAAGTTAATGCATCACAATGTTTTCGTAAGGAAATACGATTGAAGTTTCTCAAATAATGAGGATTGTTTTTTGAATTTGAATGAGGAGTAATTTGAATAGCAACATATTAATATATGAAGATTTATATGAGGATTTTAATGATGCACTTATTAATAAGTTGAGAAATCATAGTGTCTCTGTTGACTTTTTAACTCTTTGGGTACCCGATGAAGACCATATAAAAAGCATAGAAAGCATGGTTGATGCTGCAAAGCAAGATGGAAAGACAGAACTGGCTTTTTCAGTGAGTTTTTCAACTATTAAGCAAAGTGATGTTACTACACTGGTTAATATTTTGCAACAATATGGAAGTTGTTCTATTGAAACATCTGACGAAACTGTTGTGTTTCATATAAATGATTTACAACAGAAAAAAACAATACAGGCAAAAAATATTTCCGATCATTTGGCAAAGGAAAAAGTTTTAGAAGTTGCCGACAATGAAAAAATAGCAATGCCGGATATGCTGCGAAAAGTTGCGCTTTCATATGCTAATAAAGGGAAATATGACACAGAAATATTTGTTGATAATGGAGTATTAAAACAAAATAGAAAAGTGATAATAAAAGTTAATGGTGTTGAAGTTTGCTTTTTCGTCGATATCTATGATGGTATTGTATCAGATGTAAAATACCGATACGCAAATGACGAGATTTTGAAAGGTCTTTTAGAAATTTATTGTCTTTTAGCTAAAGGTGTAGCTATTTATGAAGTTCTAGAGCATCAAGTTTTAAAAGTACTCTATTTCATGGTTGACCAATGTGAAGGTCAAATTGTAACGGGAATTTTATTGCCACAAAATTGTGGTGACGAATTTCTTATTTTAAGAAAAATCAACATTGCTTTAAAGCAGAAGTTTGAGAAAATTGATCTGAAAAAATTTATTGAAGGAAATAATGAATACGATAAGCCACCAAATAAAAGCTGGCTTGATATGGATAATGCTAAGCGTCTTGATGTCGTGAGAGAATACTGCGATAAATACTTGCACGATAAGAATTTAGAAAAAGATGCCGTTCGTATTTTATCTATCGAAAGAGATTTATCGGGTTGGTTCGTGCGCGTTTTTACAGAATTTCCCGCCTCTGTTCACATAGATGAAAAACCTTCTCTTCTTCGCAGTTTAGAAAAATTTTTAAAATATAACCTTGAAAAAAAGTTGCAATTATATCATGCTGAATCGAAAGATAAAAATTCTATAAGAAGATTATAGATTTTTTTGAATATTAAGAGCTGCTGAATGCAAGAACATGTAAATTTAATACTAGATGGCACAAAAGTCCAATGGCACATGGACAGAGTACGGGCATGGGAACGCGGAGAACGCATAGCCCCCATTACAATAGATATGTCTCTAACCAGAGCTTGCAATTATGGATGTCATTTTTGCTATGCAATGCTACAAGAGAATGATAGGAAAATTGTTACTCAAAAAGTTATTTATGATTTTCTTGAAGATTGTGCGGATATTGGTGTAAAGGGCATTAGTTTTGTATCTGATGGTGAAAGCACTATCTCACCAAGCTTTGTTAATGCTGTGCAAAGAGGAAATGAACTTGGTATTTCTATGGCTTCTGGTACAAATGCTTTTGTTTTAACTGAGAGTAAATCAGAACAAGTTTTACCGCATTTGACTTATTTGCGTGTTAATATTTCAGCTGGTGAACGTGATAGATATGCAGAAATCATGGGAGTGAAGCCGAAATTTTTTGATAGGGTTTGTCAAAATATAAAAGATATGGTCAAAATAAAAAGGCAAAACAATTTAAAGGTAACAATTGGATTGCAAATGGTTTTGATGCCTGAATATGCTGACCAAGTTATTCCTTTAGCCAAACTAGGTAAGGAACTGCGCCCAGATTATTTAATTATTAAGCATTGCTCTGATAATGAGGACGGTGATTTAGGCGTAAAATATAGTAAATATAAAGAAATATATGATTTGTTACATGAAGCTGAGAGATACTCAGATGACGATTATAAAGTGATTGTAAAATGGTCTAAAATTGTTTCAGGTGAAAAACGTTCTTACCAACGCTGTTATGGTGCACCTTTTATGTTGCAGATGTCAGGTTCTGGTCTTGTAGCTCCTTGCGGCATGCTTTTTAATGAAAGATATAAAAGATATCATCTAGGAAATATTTGCGATACAAGATTTAAAGATATATGGCAGTCAGATGCTTATTGGGAAGTTATGAATCATTTATCATCCCCTCAATTTAATGCTCAAACAATGTGTGGTACTTTGTGCCTTCAACATAAAGTAAATGAAGCCTTAGATAATTATGTTAAAGGCAACATTGAATTGAAAACTCCGCAATCTTCGCCACCTAAACATTTAAATTTTATTTAAGTTAAATATATATTTATGGCTAATTTTGATAAGATCAAAAGCCTTGATTTTTTTTCACAAGTCATTGTTGAAGCAAAAAAAAGTGGAAAAAAAATCGCCTTATGTCATGGCACTTTCGACTTGTTACATATTGGTCACGTGCGTTATTTCAAAGAAGCCAGAAAATATGGTGACATATTAATTGTTACGTTAACGGCCGATGAATTTGTTTTAAAAGGGGCCGATAGACCTATTTTTAATGAATCTTTAAGAGCGGAAATGATAGCCGCGCTTGAATACGTTGATTATGTATCCATTGTAAAAGATAAAACTGCAATTCCTGCGATTGAAGCTATTAAACCAGATTATTATGTAAAAGGTTCAGAATATAAAGATAGCCTCAATGATATTACAGGCAAAATTATTGATGAAGAAAAATGTTTAAAAAAATATCATGGCCAACTGGTTTTTACCGATGATATTGTATTTAGTTCTTCAAATTTATTAAATAATAATTTTGCGACAACAAAGAATGAAAAAATATCTTCCATCGTAAACCAGATAAAAGAAAAAGGTGGAATGGATTATATTCAACAAGCGGTAGAATCTATAAAGAATTTAAAAATATTATTTATTGGTGAAACAATTATCGATGAATACTGCTATGTCAGCATTTTGGGTAAAGCCAGTAAAGAAAGCATTATTTGCACACAATATAAAGAAAACGAAATTTTTGCAGGAGGAGTTATTGCAGCAGCCAAGCACTTAAGCGATTTTTGTAATAATATCAGGGTCTTGACAACTTTTGGTGACCTAGATTCGCATGAGCATACTGTAAAATCTACTATTCATGATAAGATTGATATTGATTATATTAAATTATCTGAACGACCAACAATTCGTAAACAAAGATTTGTAGATGCATCATATTTTCGAAAAATGTATGAAGTTTACTATATGGATGATACCCCCCTGTTGCCAGAGCAAGAGAATAATTTGCGAAGAAAACTATCACGACATTTGACTTGGGCGGATATTGTCATTGTAAATGATTTTGGCCATGGTTGTATTTCACCTAAAATGATTAATGATATATGCATGAAAGCAAATTTTTTAGCTTTAAATGTTCAAACCAACAGTGGTAATAGAGGATTTAATTCGTTTAATAAATATAGAAAAGCAAATTTTTTATGTATTGATGAACCTGAAATCAGATTGGCAGTTGCTGATAAATATAGTAGTGTTGAAATTTTACTGCAAAATAATCTATCCTCTTTAATTGATTGCTCTAAAGCAATTGTAACGCATGGTAAATTCGGAAGTTACGCATTCGACGAACAAGAAAAAGTGCAAAAAATACCAGCACTTACAACTAAAGTTTTAGATTCTATTGGGGCGGGTGATTCTTTTTTGTCTATTTCGTCTCCTTTCGCTTATTTGAATTTACCGTTAAATGAAGTGGCGTTATTTGGTAATATTGCAGGAGCTATAAAAGTTAATATTGTTGGGCATCGGTCTTCAGTGGATAAAGTAACCTTTTTAAAGTATCTTGATACCTTGCTTAAATAATTGAATATACTGGTCTTATTTTATATAAATTGATTTAATAATTATGAATAATATTTTTAAAAATTATACAAAGTCTCTTTATAATACGCATGTATTTTGTAAGCAAAAACAAAGCGATAAGATGCATGATATGCCTATCAGTAAAGCTTATGAGCATATCGTTAATATTTTGAAGGCTTTACAAAAAGATGATACACGCAAAGCCATATTTATTGGCAATGGCGGCAGCGCAGGTATAACTAGCCATTTTTCTATTGATTATACAAGAACAGCAGGCATTAGAGCTCAAAACTTTAATGATGGGGCTTCATTGACTTGCTTGGGCAATGATTATGGTTATCCTTATGTTTTTTCAAAACAGTTAGAATTACATGCACAAAAAGATGATATTTTATTTGCTATTTCAAGTTCTGGATGTTCAGAAAATATTTTAAATGGCGTTTATGCTGCTAGAGAAAAAGGGGCATTTATTGTTTCTTTAAGTGGATTTAAAAAAGACAATCCTTTAAACCAACTGGGCGATATTTCTTTTCATGTTGAAAGCATGAGTTATGGTTTTGTTGAACTAATTCATATGACAATATTACATAGTCTTTTAGATATTTTAATGGGTTGGGAATTCAAAGGAGATAAGAATGAGTTATAATATATTAATAACTGGTGGGGCAGGGTATGTAGGGTCTGCTCTTGTGCCAGAATTATTAAAGCAAGGTCATAAAGTCCGTGTATTGGATTTATTTATTTATGGTGATGATGTTTTAAAATGTTGTGAAGATCATCCAAATTATAGTTTTATAAAAGGTGATTTAAGAGATATAGAAACTGTTAAAAAAGCTGTACAAAATATTGATTATACTGTTCATTTGGCTTGCATATCTAATGATCCTTCTTTTGAGCTTAATCCAAATTTAGGAAAATCCATTAATTTAGACTCTTTTTTGCCCCTTGTTAGAGCATCTAAAGATGCGGGTTGTAAACATTTTATTTATGCTTCTTCTTCTTCGGTTTACGGAGTTAAAGAAGAAGAAAATGTTACAGAAAATCTTAGTTTAGAGCCATTAACAGATTATTCTATTTTTAAAGCACAATGTGAAGAAATCCTTGAAAGTGAAAGAGAGCCAGGTTTTTATACAACCATTATTCGCCCTTCAACAGTTTGTGGATATGCACCAAGACAACGTTTGGATGTAATCGTCAATATTTTAACATCACACGCATATCATAATAATAAAATGAAAATTTATGGAGGTACAAAAAAACGACCCAATATTCACATCAAAGATATGGTACGAACTTATAGCCATATCATCAATTTGGACCATCAATTGGTCGATGGTAAAATCTATAATGTAGGATATGAGAACCATAGCCTAGACCAATTGGCAAATATTGTATGTGAAGTCATGCAAAAAGATATACCTATTGAACATTTTTCTACAGACGATTTACGCTCTTACCATATTTCATCTCAATATATTAAAGATGATATAGGTTTTGAAGCTGAATTTACGATTGGCGATGCCGTACATGATTTGATAAATGCCTTCAAACAAAGCTTATTAACTGATGCGATGAACAATACTCTTTATTATAATGTCAAACGCATGCAAGAACTAAAATTATGAGTATGTTATATATTTATGTTATCTTTATTTAAAAATATGCTTTTTATCAACCTTGTGGAAATGGAAATTGCAAGACGTTATAAAGATCAGTTAATGCGTTGTCCTGTTCATTTATCGGTTGGACAAGAAGCGATTGCATCTGGTGTATGCGCAGCTTTAAGAAAAAGCGACAAAGTTCTTTCAAACCATCGTTGTCATGCTCATTATTTAGCTAAAGGTGGAAATCTAAAAGCAATGTTATCCGAAATACATGGCAAGCAATCGGGATGCTGTGGTGGTCGTGGGGGCTCTATGCACCTTCGAGA
>MDTG01179998.1_pt1 | contig 15070 bp, 12 predicted proteins | sample 811421 | NCBI WGS metagenome assembly MDTG01 (sample SAMN05326645, study PRJNA326480) | marine metagenome | isolation source: seawater | place: Pacific Ocean: South East | collected 2011
TGATTTGATGAGAGAAATTCCAGATAATTATCTCTGGATATCTCTTAGTCAACTTACTATGTTAAACAGATTTGATAATATTTTAAATATACAATTAAGAAGTATTATTTCTATGACTCCAATTTTATGAAAAAAATTCGTATTGGAGTTCTTGGGTTAGCAAATATTGCCACTAGATCCATAATACCTACAATCAAAAAATTACCAAATTTATATAGTTTCGTAGGAATAGCCTCAAGAGACTACAAAAAGGGTAAAAAACTTTCTGAAATTTTAAATTGCTTTGTTTTTTCAGATTACGATGACCTTTTAGTTAATGGAGATTTGGATGCAGTTTATATTCCTCTACCAAATTCATTACATTTTAAGTGGGCTAAGTTAGCTTTAAAGCAAAATATTCATGTATTAGTAGAAAAACCTCTTGCAGTTTCATTACTTGAGGTACAACAATTAACTAATATTGCTAGAAAGAAAAAATTAATTTTATTTGAAACCTTTCAATTTAGATTTCATAATCAATTAATTAAAATCAAGGACCTACTTGAGAAAGAAAGTATTGGAGAAATTAGAAACTTAAGAGCAACTTTTTGTTTTCCTCCTTTGCCTAATATTGAAAATATAAGATATCAAAAAGACCTTAACGGAGGCTGTCTATTAGATGCAGGAGCATATACTGTCAAAATTTCTCAAATTCTTCTAGGAAATAATTTAGAAGTAGTAGGTTCATCATTAACTATACCTGAAGGAAAAGATGTGGAAATTTGGGGAAGTGCAATGCTACAAAATGAAAGAAAAGATATTACATCATTTTTACATTTTGGATTTGATAATTTTTATAAATGCGGAATTGAAATTCTTGGTTCAAAAGGTGAAATTTATACTAATAGACTTTTTACAGCTCCGAATGATTATGAAGCTCTTATTTATTTAAAAAACAACTCATCATCAGTTGAATTAAAAGTAGATAAAGATGATCATTTTGTGAAAATGCTTAAATATTTTTATAAATTAGCTACAGAAAAAAAATATCTTGAAAAAGAATACATTGATAATCTAGATCAAGCTAGAATTATGGACACAATCAAGAAAAAATCTGGTTTATTAATGATTAAGAATTAAAAATGATTTTCTCGTAAAGATATTAATCATTAATCTTTTTGATTTTAGAAAATATATTTAAGATTAATTTACTTATTTATAATTTCAAGTAAATATTTCCCATAACCACTATTCAAAAGTGGCTTTGCTATCTCTTCAAGTTGGTTTGTATCTATCCAACCTAGTCTCCAAGCAATTTCTTCAGGACATGCGATTTTTAACCCTTGTCTGCTTTCAAGAGTTCTTATATACAAGCCAGCTTCATGCAAAGATTCAAATTTTCCTGTATCAAACCAAGCAAAACCTCTTCCAAAAACTTCAAAATTTAATAGACCATCAACTAGATACTTGTTGATTAAATCTGTTATTTCAAGCTCTCCTCTAGCAGAAGGACTTATCTGTTTTGTTCTTTCTATAGCTGTTTGATCAAAAAAATAAATTCCTGTAACTGCATAATTGCTTCTGGGCATTTTAGGTTTTTCTTCAATACTTAAAATCTCTCCTTTACTACAAAACTCTAAAATTCCATACCTCTCAGGATCAGCAACAGGATAAGCAAAAATTGTTGCCCCTTTTGATTTTATGGAAGCGTTAGAAAGCTGATTTGCAAGATCATGACCGTGAAAAATATTATCGCCTAAAATTAATGCTGAAAGATCATCACCAATAAAATCTTCAGCCAAAAGATAAGCTTGAGCAAGTCCACCAGGACTTTGTTGTTCTTTATATTCTATTTTCATCCCCCAACTATCTCCATTACCTATTAAATTTTGGAACAAATATTTATCCCGCGGAGTAGTGATAATTAAAATCTCTCTTATACCAGCAAGCATTAAAGTAGTTAAAGGATAAAATATCATTGGCTTGTCATATATAGGCAAAAGTTGCTTACTTATTGATTTGGTAATAGGGTAAAGTCTTGAACCAAGACCACCTGCCAAAATTATCCCTTTTCTTTTCATTATTATTTCTAAGAAATCGTATTTTTCATTATTCCTAGTCTATCGCCTAAATACCCTGACTTTTGTAGTATTGCTTCACACCATTTTGGATTTTTAATATACCAATTAATAGTAATTCTTAATGCTTCCTGGAAGCTATGCTTTGGACGCCAACCAAGTTCAGAGATGATTTTTGAAGAATTTATAGCATATCTTAAATCATGACCCGGTCTATCTTCTACAGGAGTTATTAAACTTCGATATAAAAAATTATTTAAGGGTTTTAAAGTTTGAATAGTATCACAAATAAAATTTACTACTTCAAGATTAGAATGTTCTCCAAAACCTCCAATACAATAGGTTTCTCCTATTTTACCTTCAGAAATAGCCAATAAAAGGGCCTCTATATGGTCATCTACATATAGCCAATCTCTTATATTGGAGCCATTACCATATAAAGGAATTTGCTGCTTATTTAAAGCTTTTTGAATAACTAGAGGAATTAATTTTTCAGGAAACTGCCTGGGCCCAAAATTATTTGAACAATTTGTAATTATTATTGGAAGACCATAAGTATGATACCAAGCTCTCACCAAATGATCACTTGAAGCTTTTGTCGCTGAATAAGGACTTCTTGGATCATAAGGCGTTTTTTCGTCGAACCTTTTTTCTTTGTAGTCAAGAGAACCAAATACTTCATCTGTACTTATATGATGAAAGCGGAATCTATCCTTTCTTAATTTATCAAGGTAAAACCAATGATTTCTAACTACCTCAAGTAGATTATATGTTCCAATAATATTGTTTTGTATAAAATCTAAAGGTTTATCTATTGATCTATCAACATGACTTTCTGCTGCCAAATGAAAGACATAATCGGGGTCACATTTATGAATAACATTTTTGGTAGCTTCAAAATTTGTTAAATCTTTTTCCCAAAAAAATAATCTCTTCTTATATTTTTTATCATCTAAAATCTTTCGAATCCCTTCTATATCGCTTGCATAACTTAATTTATCTAAAATAAACAAATTACACTCAGTAACTTCTAATAATTTCCTAATAAGAGCTGCTCCTATAAAACCAGCCCCACCAGTAACTAATACATTAGTAGATTTATGAAATTTTTTCATATCAAAACTACTGTAAAAATTAAATTCATTTGGTGATTAATTTAGCAATATAAAATTTTGGTTGTATATATTTTAATTTAATTTTGGTTGCTATTTATTTTGAAGTATTAAATCTGTAATTAATCCAATTTTCTTAATTCCAAATTCTTAAGATTTTTTATTAGGAATTATTGAAAATTGAAAGAATAAGATATTTCTTTTGAGTAATTTATAAGTTAGCCAGAAATAAAAATTATATCTCAAGACCTCAAATTTAATAATTAAAATTTTTATAACAAAATTTAAATAAAAAATTCATATTCCAAAAATCCAATAGTTAATTTAATTAATATATTGCTAACGATAAGATAAATAATTTGTCCAGTAGAAAGATAGATATTTTTGTATCCTTAAAAAATCTATGGGATATTTTACCAAGAGAAATTAAATCCAAATATTTAAAAACTTTAATTCTCATTTTATCTTCAGGATTATTAGAAGCTTTAGTAGTAATTGGAATATATCCACTTTCTCTTATTTCTCTTTCAAATGAAATTGATTTAGAAAAATATTTACCATCTTTTTTAACAGAAAACACAAATTTAGATGGGTTTTTAATCCTTTCAATAATTTTCTTCGTCATAACAATAACTTCTTTTTTTGTTAAAGTTCAAGCCACTAAAAGAGGTTTTAAAACCGCTTCAATTATTGGTGCATTTTTATCTAGCAATCTTTTAAAAAAAGAATTATCTACAGATTTAATTACTTTTAGTAAAAGAAAATCGGCCAACATTGATTCAATAATAATTTATGGAGTAGATGGAATAATAAGCTACATAATATGGCCAATAAATAATATTTTTCAAGCGATATCATTTCTTGCTGCAATATCATTATTAGCCTTATTTAAAATTTCAACCGAAATAATTTTAGCTTTCTTCTTATTGATGGCAATTTATATTACCGTATCTATAAATGTTAGAAATAGACTTAAAAATATTAGTGATAAAAAGGTAAATTTAACTTCTTCTTTTACTAATATATTAAATATAATTAACAATAATTATAAAGAAATAAGAATAAATCAACAATCTTTTGGACTTCTAAATCAATTCAAAAAAGATGACTTCAATTACAGAATAATAGTCTCAAACATTAGAGGATATGTCCTATATCCAAAATTCACTTTTGATAGTTTTATTTTTTTATTTATTATTATTTTATTATTTTATTCAAAAACTAATAATTATATTATTAATTCATTACCAACATTATTGGCGCTAGCACTAGCTCTTCAAAAAGGTATTCCATATTTACAAGCTATTTATGCTGGAATATCAGATATTTACTCTAATCTTAAATTTTTGAATAATTATTTTTACGAATGTTCTAAACATAAAAATATAAATGATTCAGAAAATCTTAATTTATTCACTGAGCTTCCCAAACAACCTGTCATGGTTTGTAGAAATGTTTCTTTTAAATACAAAAAGAACAGCTCACTAATTCTAAAAAACATCAACTTTTATTTAGAACCAGGAGAATCATTATGCATTATCGGCAAATCAGGTATTGGCAAATCAACATTACTTGATATTTTATTAGGTTTAGTTAACTCTAGTGGTGGCGAAGTTGGTATCTTAAGTAAAACTGAAAAAACAAAGCATAACTACTTAGGAGATGCAGAATTAATAGAATCAAACAAATTTCATTCTCATATGTCATATATCCCTCAAGATAGCTTCATATATAATAGATCTCTCTTGTTTAATTTAATTCCCTTTAAAGATAAAAAAGATATTACCAAAAAAGAATTAAAATCAATTGAAAGAGCAATGAAAATGGTTATTCTTGATGAATTTTTACAAACACTCCCTTACGGTCTTGATACTATTGCAGGTGATAGTGGATCTATGATTAGTGGGGGACAAAAACAAAGATTTATTTTAGCAAGAGCTTTACTAAGAGATAAACAATATATTTTTGCTGATGAACCAACTAGTGCCATGAATAAATCCTTATCAGATGTAATTATAAAAAATATTACTGAATATACTAGAGAGAAAAAAAAATCCCTTATATTAGTTTCTCATGAGAAAGTTCTAACAAAGTATTTTGATAAAACTTTAGATCTTGAAAGTGTTTAAAAAAAAATTCCCAAAGTAAAGAGTCAATGATAAAGCTAAAGAATAACTTAAATATAATATTATATAGCTTAGTTTTTATTTTCCCCTCTTTTCAATTAATTTCTTTTGGAGGGAAGGGCCTGCCAAATTCCTTCCTTATATTTTCCATATTTTTATTGGTTCTATTAAAAAAACAACTTAAAAAAATAAATGTATTAGTTTTAATATTTGCTTTCTTAGTATATTCATCTATTATCGTTTCTAATAACTTTAGTTTATTTAATTTAGTTTTTGCTTTTTTCCCTTTTTTGATTATTTTATGTAATCAAATTAAGCCTTTAAATTTGAAAAATTATGGCTTACTTATTATTGCTGCAACTTTTTTAAACCTTACTTTTTGTATTATTCAAACACTAGGTTTTGATATTAGGCCATCAAATATAAATCTTGGATATAGTTTTCAAGAAGCGGCAGTTTCCGCTATAAATAATTATTTTCCCTTTTCTTTAGGAAGATTACCAGGAATGTTTAATGAAAATGCTCCAATGGTACTTCATTTACTCTTTTACATAATTGAATCTCTTAGAATCAAAAAATATTTACCTTCCTTAAAAGGACTTTTGGTTTCATCAATCATAGTAAATTTATTAATCATTATTTTTACAGGAAGTAAAATCATAATATCTTTACCATTTTTAATTTTATTTTATTTACTAAGGAAACCAAACTATAGAGGATTTAAATACTTTTCAAAAGATTTTTTTATTAATTCAATCTTAGTTTTTTTAATAATTGCTGCCTATCCAATAATAATTAATTATGTTTTTAATTCTCTAGACTTTTCTAATGTAGTAATTTCAGGACTCAAATCGAGATTTCAAATTCCTGATAATATACCCTTATTTTTAGGCGAAGGTTTACAAGCATCTACAGATAGTATAAATAATCAAATCCAATCCCTCAATGGCATTATTATTTATTCTCATGCATGGGGAATTATACCCGCATCTTTAATACTCACTATCTTTTTTATTATTATTTTTAGCAAATCATCCTATTTACATTTACTAATTTTATTTCTATCTATTATCTCGAGTGGTTCATTATTATTTCCTATATATTTAGAAATTCTTCTTGGTATTAGAGTAAGACCAAATTTAGAAAAAACTTAAAAATTAGAATGAATACTAAATTATATATTTTAACCGTTACAAAAAATGATCTTTCTGGCCTAAAAAAGACAGTGAATTCAATTGAAAATTTAAATTCTAATATTAAAATAATTCATATAATAAAAAATGCAAAAAAAGATATTTCTTCTAGATATATTGAAAAATTAAATAAAAGTGAAGTAGAAAGAATACTTGTTGATAACAAAGATTCAGGAATATATGACGGGATGAATCAAGCCATGGAATACGTGCCAAATGGCCAGATGTTCATATTCATTAATTCTGGAGATATTATAAGAGGAATTATTAATGCAGATTTTAAAGAAAACTATTACCTACTAGATGCATATTTAAATCTAAAAAAAAGCAACTCAAATAAAAAAATAAAAATAAAAAAAGGCTATATAGATGGAATGCCCTTTAATCATCAATCCTTAATATCAAGAAAACAAAATAACATGCTATTTGATTGTAGCTTTAAAATTTCAGCAGATTATTTATTTGTACTTCAATGGGTTTCAAAACAATATAAATCTCCAAAATTAATTCCGAAATTGAATTCTGCTTATATCATTTATGATGGCAGTGGAATTAGCTCAAGCAAAAAATTACTCAGAGATTATGAAGCTTTTAAAGCTATATTATTCGGTAGAAATATTTTTTCAGCGATTGTTTTTTGTATAATAAGGTTTAGAAGCTTGCCTCGATATATTTGGCATAAATTAGGAATAAATCTTTAAGAAAATTAATTAATGAAAAAATTTAGTAAACCCTTTTTTTCAATAATAACTCCTATTTTATACGGAGAGCGCTATATTGATAACTTTATAAGTTGCCTAATTTCCCAAGAGTTTCAGAATTGGGAATGCATATTAATTAATGACGGTTCAAAAGATAAATCTTTTCCTTTACTTAAATCAAAGATTAGAAATGAAACCAGATTTAAAATAACCAAAACAAATCCAGCAAAAAAGAAAATTAAAAGTCCTTATTTGGCAAGAAATAAAGGATTAGAAATAGCCAAGGGTAAATACGTTTGTTTCCTGGATATTGATGATTATTGGTTACCAAAAAAATTGATTAATGAGTTTAAGATAGTATTAGAAAATGATAAGCCTGAAATAATTATAGGTTCATATATTAAAGCTAATAAAAACTTAAGCAGAGGTTATCCAAAACCTAGATTTGATTTACTTCCAATTAAAACACAAATAAAAATTTGGAATGCTTGTCCTCTTTTATCAACTACTATTTTGAGAAAAAAAATTAATAATATTAATTTCAATCCTGTATATCATGAAGATTATAACTTTTGGTTTTTTATCTTAAAAGAAATAAATAGTCAGAAGATTTTTATGAATTATAAATTTAACTGTATTTATAGAACCAGTCCAAAATCACAATCATCTAATAAAATTAAAGCTGCGAATTGGATATATAAATGCTATCGATCATTTAACTATCCTATATTGATTAGCTTGTTATTATTGATTATTAAGATTATTTCTGAAATAATTGAGAAATTTTTAGTTTTAATAGGTTTAATAAAAAAAATGCGAATTAGTCTCTAGGCAAAATAGTTTCCAATAATTTTTAAATATTAGGAATTTGTTAAAATTAATTTTATTCAATTTTATAGTAATCCTTATACCATTTAACAAATTTATCAATACCATCTTGAATATTTGTTTTTGGATGATGGCCTATCCATTCTTCCAAATTTTTTACATCTGATTGAGTAACTTTCATTTCACCATTTTGCATTGGTAAATATATTCTTTCTGCTCTTTTCTTCAAAGCATTTTCAATTGCTTTTATATAATCTAATAGGGGTTCTGAATGAGAAGAACCTATATTTAATAATTTAAACGGAGCCCAACTGGTATCTGGTTTATTATCAATATTTTCATTTTTAGAATCTTTTGATGGTACTTTAAAAATGATTCTCTCTAAACTTTCAATGGCATCATCTATATATGTAAATGATCTTGCCATATTTCCATTATTATATATTTTTATTGGTTTTCCTTCTATAATATTTCTGGTAAATAAAAATAAAGCCATATCAGGTCTTCCCCATGGACCATAAACAGTAAAAAAACGAATCCCAGTAGTAGGGAGATAATATAAATGACTATAACAATGAGCGATTAATTCATTAGATCTTTTACTTGCTGCATATAAATTAACTGGGTGACTAACACCATCAGTTTCCGAAAAAGGTGTATTAATATTACCACCATAAACAGAACTGCTACTTGCATAAATAAAATGTTTTACATTATTTTTAGATGCGATTTCTAATATATTTGCAAATCCAACTATATTAGACTTTACATAAACAGAAGGATTTTCTATTGAATATCTTACACCTGCTTGAGCTGCCATATTTACTACGAATGAAGGATCATATTTTTTAAATATTTCTTCTAATTTAGGGACATCACAAATATCTCCTTCAATAAATAAAAATCCTTTATTCTCTTTTTCTGCAAATAATTTTAACTCATTTATCCTTGCTAACTTTAATGATTTAGAATAATAATTATTTAGGTTATCAAAACCAATTATAAAATAATCATTTTTTATTAGTCTTTTGCATATATGAAAACCAATAAATCCTGCAGCCCCTGTAACTAAAATATTCATACATTTATAATAAATTTTTTAGAATGAAAATAATAGATTAATTGAAAATCCATATAAATATTATTATTTATCACTCTTTAAAAAATAAGATTAACAAAAAACATTACTTTTCAAAAAATTATTTTATTAAGAAAATATTTGTAAAGGTTTTATTTTCTGAAAAAAAAAGTGGTCTTGATTTAAAATAAAGAATCTTATGAAAATATTTTTTTATTTGAATGGATAAAAATAGAGAGCAACATTCGCTATTGCTTAAAAATCAAAATAACATAAATGATCTAATTAGATTGTCAACATCAAACTTTTCAGATCAGAACTCAATACTTTCTTTTTATAAAGATTTATTTAATGAAAATAATCTTAATTATTTTTTAAATAATTTTAAATCAAAAAAAATAAACATCGTGGAAATGTGTTCAGGATCTGGAATTTATGGAATATTATTAGCCAAATTAATCGGTTTACCAGGTAAACTTCATCTAGTAGATATTGTTGGCTCTTATCATAAAAAGGCGAAGGAAGTTGCTACAGAGATTTTAGGAGACTCATTCGAAATAATAACTCACACTTGCTCTGCAGATCATTGTCCAATTGAGACTCAATCAATTGATTTAATAATAGAAGTAGATGGCTTTCATCATTGTCCCTCATTAATGAAAGTAATTTGCGAATCCAAAAGAATCTTAAAGAAAAATGGATTGTTAATTGGAATTGATAGGATACATGAAAATCACATCACAAAAGATGAAATTAATGAGCAATTAGATGCAATATACTCTGAGCAATGGTTATTAAAAAATAACTATCCCAAAGACCAAAAACTATCTAGAAGGGATAATGGAGAAAATGAATTAAAAATTTCAGAATGGATTGAATGTTTAAAGATTAATAATTTTCAAAATATTTCTCTCATTGAATATATTAAATTCTCAAAAAGATCAATAAAGGTTTTTCTTATAAGTAATTTTCCAATTTATCTCAAGAGGAAATTATTTAGATTCTGTCCTCCAGTAAGATGGGGATTACATTTTTTACCAACTTTAATTTTCGGCAAAAGATTTAATTTTAAAAAGAAAGATTATTCTCTTACTACAAAAATAATCAAAAAGTCATTTAAAGCTAATATGATAAGAAAACAGGTTATTTTAGCCAAAAACAATTAATAAAAAATTTACTATTTAATTTTATTTAATGTTTTTTTATTTTTTGATATGTAATTATTTGTGAAATAGGACCATAATTTCGAATTATAGATATTTGGATTTCGATAAATTCTGCATTGGAATCCAATAGATAAGTCTTCCCATGGCTTACCGTTTAATATTACATCTATTAATTCATCTCTTCTAACCTTAATTTGGAGATACTTTTTATTTTCTAAAAGAGTACGCTCTTCTATGACATTTCTCTTTATATCATTACTTAATATCTCAATATTATTTAAACTAAAATCAATTTTAAATCTTTCAAAGTATTTAGAAAAATCATCACAAGTTGAAATCAAATCTAATACAAGATTGTCTTTATATTCTGCAGCTGAAAAATAATTAAAAACAGATTTGACAAATTCATTACTAGATTTATTGATTGATTTTCTATTTAAGTATTCAGAATAAGAATTATCAATATATTTCTCAGAAATATCTTTAACTTTATGAACAAGTTTTTTACCATAGAATTTAAAAATTTGGTTTTCATTATTGTCCAATAATTGGCAATTATTTTTGGAACAAATCTCACTAAAATCTTGTGAAGTATTTTTTTTTATTAAATTTTTTAATGTATTTATCTCTTTCTGCTTTCTCAGTAAAAAAACCAGCATAAGGCATGAAATATTTTGGTTTAGTTAATTTAATAGTTCTTAAATTTGTTGAAAAAATTGCCTTTTTATTACGTTCAACAATTTTTTGTTTTTCTTTTTGTGTATAGTTTTCAAAACACAATGGGAAACCAGTTGCTCCTCCTGCGAAGGATGAGGCAAGAAGATCAACATAAGGAAGTTTACCAAAATTCATTAGATTACTATCAACAGTTAATAGACCTGTAAATTCACCAACTTCGATTAATATACCTGAATCTTCTCTAAAATCTCCACTCTTTAGTATCGCTATTGAGAATTCATTTTTTTTATCTACAAAACGAGAAGAAAAATCCATAACTGTAATATCTTTAAATCCGCAATCTTTCAATATTCTTACTGTAGATTCATTAGTAAAACCCGCAGTTAAAATTGGCATATCTTTTCTTAAATATTTCAGTGATTTTGGATGTAGATGATCTGGATGATTGTGGGATATATAAATAAAATCAGAATTATTTAAAACTTCAAAAGCATCAAAAGGAGAATCTTTTGCTAACCACCAACCATTGCAAAAAGCACTGCCGATTATCCAAGGATCAGTAGCAAATGAAAATTCATTATCTATTTCAAAATGAATACAAGCATGATTAAGAAACCTAACGTTCAAATTTTTTTTTGTATTAAAGTTTAAAGTATTTAATTTTGTTTCCTTTACTTCTAACTCTATGAAAGGTGAATCAAGTTCGTTCTCATTAATTGTAAGTAAGGGTTTTTTTGAACAATTTGAATTTATATATTTTTCATTTTGTAAGTCAAGTTCCCATTCATGTAGAGGACATATAGCGTTATTACCTTTTAAAAATAATCTTCCAAAGTTGTGATTGCAAGATCTATCATAAATTTTTATAAGTTCATTATCTCTATAAAATAAGAAATTCTCATTTTGCGAAAAACCTTCATTTATTTCATCGATATTTTGTTCAATGATTAGATTATTTGTTTTATACGTTAAATTTGATTTTTTAAAAGAATCAAAAAAACTCATTTTTTTTAAAGATCTTGATATAAAAAGTTTTTAAATTTGAAAAATTTAATTAACTTTTTTATTATACTTATCAAATTAATATATTGACAGGTTATTTTAAAAAACTATTTCATAAAAAGAATTATATTCACAATTTCATCAATTATTCATTCTAAAAGTTTTCCCTTTAAATTATCTATTGGAATTGATTTGTTTAAATATTCATAAATTTCCTCTTTTAAATTTATGTGATTATATTTTGATAAAAATAAAGAATTATTTTTCATTTGAATTTTTATATTAAATTTAAACTTTGGATCCAATAATGGAAAGTCACTTCTAAAATGAGCTCCTCTGCTTTCCTTTCTGAAAATACAACTTTTAATAGTTGCCTCTGAAGAAATGATTGCAGAATTAAGATCGAGTATATTTATTAAATCACTAAAATTATTTCTCTCAATTCTTACATCAACATTATTAATAGATTCTTTTAAATTATTTATTTCATTAAGGCCTTTTTCAAGCAATTTTTCATCTTTAACTACACCACAATATTCCCACATTATATTCCTTAGATTATTTATCAGTGGGATAGGTAAATAATCGCCTCTTCTAATAAATTTATTAATATTTTCATGAGCAATTTTAATTGGTTTTTTTGATCTAAGTTGATAATTTAGGTTTTTTGAAAAAGCAGATGCACTTTCACCCGTGATTTTTCCAAAAACTAAAATTTCTGCTAAAGAATTGCCACCTAAGCGATTAGCTCCATGCAAACCTCCAACAACTTCTCCAGCACAAAATAAACCTTCAACATTTGTTTTATGATTTTTTGCATCTACCAGTATTCCACCCATTGAGTAGTGAGCGGTAGGTGCAACTTCCATAGGTTCCTTTGAAATATCAACCATTTGCAACTCTATAAATTGCCTATAAATTTTTGGTATTTTTTTTAAAATAAAATCTTTATCCTTATGACTAATATCTAAATAAACACCTCCATTTGGAGTGGCTCTTCCCTCTTTGATTTCCTTATAATTTGCAATTGCAACTTTGTCTCTAGTGGATAATTCCATTCTTTGTTTATCATAATTTTCCATAAATCTCTCACCTTTGTTATTAAATAGTCTTCCACCTTCGCCTCTTACAGCTTCAGTAACCAACATTCCTGAATATTCTTCTGGATACAAAATCCCAGTAGGATGGAATTGAACCATTTCCATATCAATCAGGTTACATCCTGCCTTTAGCGCTAAATCTATACCATCACCCATATTTTCTTGATTTCGCGAGGAACTTTTTTTCCACAGTCTTGTATGGCCTCCTGTCGCTAAGATTACCGCATCCGCAAAATGGATTGTACGTTCTCCATTTTTTATATTAAAGGACATTGCTCCAAAGCATTGATTATCCTCAATCAATAAATCAGTCACATATTGTTCATCGAATATTGGTACATTAATTTTATTAGCTTTTTCCAATAAAGCGTTTAAAATCGACTGTCCTGTATAGTCCCCTGAGTAACAAGTTCTTCGATAAGTATGAGCGCCAAAAAACCTCTGATCTAGTTTTCCATTATCTAGTTTTTCGAAATTTGCACCCCATTTATCAATTTCAATAACACGTTCTAAAGCATTCTTAGCCATTAACTCGATTGTTTCAGGATCTCCAATCTCATATCCCTCTAAAAATGTATCTACAAAATGCTGTTGCCAAGAATCATCTGAATCTAAATTTGCAAATGCTGCATTTATTCCTCCTGCGGCTAACACTGTATGTGCATCAGTCTTAACTCTTTTGCCTAAAATCTTTACACATAAGTTATTTGTCTTTACCTCTATCGCTGCTCTTAAACCAGCCCCTCCACAGCCTATTACAAGAATATTTGATATGTCAGTATTGTAATTATCCATTCAAATATCATAAACACTACCGATAGGTAAGGTAATTGTTTATCTTAATTTGAAGTCTTTTTTTATCAATCAAATCAGAAATATTTTTTTCCTTTAAGAAATCTGGATGAAAATCAAAGGAATTATATTCTTTGGTGCCAATTGGACCAGAGAGTAAACCTTTCATTAGAGTATGTTTCTTTGGATTTGAGAATTCAAGAACTAATAATCTTCTCTCTTCATTTGACTTTTCCCATCCCCCTCTATGCAAGATTTGAGTATCTAAAGCTATAATTGAACCTTTTCTATGAGACAGCTTCACTTCACGAAAGAGTTGAAATGTGTTTTTAAAATTCAACCACCTTATTAATTCAATGAAATAAGCAAAAATGAGATAAGTAAATCCAGGTAAAATTCTTTTTGGAGGTATTATTAATGTTGGTTGCGAGCCATCTCCTCTAAAGCATACAAAAACTTTTAACCTAGCTCCAACATTATCTGTATGCCAATAACCTGAGAAAGCACCTTCTGTTGCAATTGTTTTTTTGGATCTAATTAAAAAATTAATTCCGTCTAGCTTTACATCAGACCCAAGATAATCTTTTATTGATTTTTTAGTTACTTCTAGAATTTTTACAAAAACATCAAAGTCATTTGGTTTAATTTTTAAGCAATTATTTTTCTTATAGTTTTCATAAATTAAATCAATTTTTTTTGTCATATCATTTGGAACAACAAGATTAAAATCATAAAATCCTTTGTTTTCTCCAAGATGACCTTTGAAAGGAGCATTTCTATCAAATTTTCTAACTAATCTAAATAATAAAAAATATATCCTTGTAAAGTTAATTGTTCTTTTAAGATAAAAAAATTTGCTTATAAATTTTTTGACCCAAAAAAATAAAAAATTCTTCAACTTATAGAAAAAAATATTTCTGATTTTATTTATAAAAATATTAAAGTTCCTAATCATATTTTAAGTTTTTGAATAAATCTCTTTCTTGAGAAAACTTAATTTTATATTTTAAAATTTTCAATGTTAATTTTTTTATTGAAAAATTTCGCAAAACACTTTTTAAAAGTCATGCGAAATTTGATTTATATTAGCATAACCTACATTTTATATAAATTTCTTATGGAGGCCTTACCAAAGCATTATAAAAAAAAGGAAAAATCTTTATGGAGCCAAGCGGACTCGAACCGCTGACCCCCTGCATGCCATGCAGGTGCTCTACCAGCTGAGCTATGGCCCCAA
>MDTG01391415.1_pt1 | contig 15069 bp, 11 predicted proteins | sample 811421 | NCBI WGS metagenome assembly MDTG01 (sample SAMN05326645, study PRJNA326480) | marine metagenome | isolation source: seawater | place: Pacific Ocean: South East | collected 2011
CTAAATGTGGCGCAGAAATTATTATTAAAATAAAACCAAGATTAGGTAGGCCTCCTCTTAACAAAAAGCCTTTATTAGAGACACCTAAAGTAAAAGTAGAAAACCAAGATACAGCATTAGAGGATGAGGAAGAATTGGATAGTGAGTTAGAAAACCTAGTTTCTATTGAGGATTTAGATGAGAACCTAATTGCTGAAGAAGATGGAATTAATATTGAAGACGATGAAGATTCAGAAAATTTATCAGGCATAGCAGACCTTGATGTAAATGATAAAAGCGAAGAAAGCGACACTTAGTTATTAATTAGTGGGGGCCGTAGCTCAGCTGGGAGAGCGCATGGCTGGCAGTCATGAGGTCAGGGGTTCGATCCCCCTCGGCTCCACCAATCTCAGCTCAAAACTCAATAAGCCATGCATATGGTGCATACCTATTACACTTTAAAATACGTCTTTATTGCTTAATTTAAGTACTATTATATATGTAAATATGATAATATGGGCCAAATTTATTTAGGAAAATTTATGAAACTTAAGAAGCTAACTATAATTTTTATATCTATTATTGTAATAGCTTTTGCATTAATAGCTGGATTAGAATGGTGGAATACAAACAAAAGTTTAGTTTCTACAGATAATGCTTATGTAAGAGCATCTATTACAACCATATCTTCAAGAGTTTCTAGTTATGTAAGAGAAGTTCCAGCTTTAACAAATTCTGTTGTTAAGAAAAATGATCTATTAGCAATTCTAGATTCTGAGCCTTACGAAAATAAAGTAAATGCCTTAAAAGCTTCTTTAAATGCCGCAAAAGCTAATATAGAAGCAGTAAAAGCTAAAATTAATACTATTAATTCTTCATTTAATAATTTAGATGCTAAGATGGAACTTGTTAAGAGTGAAATTAAGATTTATAGCTCTCAAGCTAAGGCATATTCCAGTGAACTAAAACTAGCCGAACAAAACCTAAAAAGAATAGAAAAGTTATTTGAAAAAAAATCAGTATCAAAATCAAAATTAGATGAAGCTATAACAAAGGTTCAAACAACCACTCATGGACTAGATTCAGCTTTAGCAAAAACAAATTCTATAAAGAATAAACTAAAAGTGCTCTCCACAGAAAGAGAAAAAATAGATTCTCTTAAAAATGAATTAATTGTAGAGCTTAAAAAATCAGAAGCTGATTTAGATAAATCAAAAGCTGAATTAAAAATGGCAATTGTTGATCTAAAATCTACAAAAATATACGCGCCTATAGATGGTGTTATAGCTAATCGTATTGCAGAACCAGGCATATACGTTGAAGATGGCTGGCCTTTAATGGCAATAGTTCCGGTTCATGATATTTGGATTATAGCTAACTATAAAGAAACGCAAGTAGAAGATATTAAAGTTGGTCAAAAAGTAAAATTATATTTTGATGCATTTAGAAAGAATACAATTACTGGTGTAGTTCATTCTATAGCACCAGCATCATCAGCCTCTTTTAGTCTACTTCCTCCTCAAAACGCATCTGGTAATTTTGTAAAAGTAGTCCAAAGGGTTCCTGTCAAAATAACATTTCAAACCCCAAAAAATATGCTTGGCCGGATTGTCCCAGGTCTTTCTGTTTATGTTTCAATTGAAACTAAACCATAGAAATATATAAGTTTAAAAATAAAATTAGTTTATTTAACTTATTCAGTTAATATTTACTTTAATATTTTAAAATATTAATAGGGAATAAATAAATCTTTTCCATCTCAAAAAGTAGTAAAAATAAAATTGCTTTCTGGTTAATGACTCTAGGTATGTTCTTTAATTTGATTAGTGTACAAAATATTGGCGCCGCTTATAGACATATTCAAGGGGGGTTAGGAGCAGCGCCAGATCAAGTGAGCTGGGTTGTTACTTCTTTTTTAATAGCAGAAGTAATTATGCTTCCTTTATCTGGTTGGTTAACTAGAGCTATGTCCACTAAAAGATTCTTTTTTATGTGTTCTATAGGGTTTACTATAGCTTCCATACTTTGTGGACTTTCTTGGTCCATTGAATCAATGATATTTTTTAGAGTACTTCAAGGCTTTTTTGGAGGAGGTATGATGCCTGCAATGTTTGCAACATTATTTACAATATTTCCAAAAAAGGAGCAGCAATTTGTTGCAATAATGACAGGAGTAATTGCAACCTCTGCTTCAGCATTAGGACCTCATATGGGAGGTTGGATAAGTGATGAAATTGGATGGAGGTTTGTATTTTTAGTCAATGCACCTTTTTCACTTATCATAGGTATTCTTGTATTAAAACTCGCTGATTTTGATAAAAAAGAATATTTGTGGAACAAGATAGATTTCATAGGAATCATATTAGCTGCTTTATTCTTAGGGACAGGATTAGCTGTTCTAGAAGAAGGTAGAAGAGAATATTGGTTTGAATCCAACCTAATTTGCACTTTATCTTTAATATGCCTATGTAGTTTCTTTCTTTTTATTTTGAGAGAATTAAAAACTAAAAACCCAATAGTTGATCTACGAATATTTGCTAATAGAAATTTTTTAATTTGTACTATCTTAGTATTTATATGGGGCATCATAATATTTGCTACTCAATATATTCTGCCTGTTTTTATAGCAAGGACTCGTGGCCTAGACGGGACAACAATAGCTTCTATGGTATATATAATGGGAACAGCACAAGTAGCATCTGGTTTTCTTGCCTTATTTCTTTTTAAGGTAGTTAATAGAAGAACAGTTGCTTTTATAGGCTTCATTATGCTGGCGACCGGCACATGGCTTCAAGGTTTTATGATTTCAGAAATAGGTTTAAATGAAATCATATGGCCACAAATCATAAGAGGTTTATCAGCACAGCTATGCTTTCTTCCATTAGTCCTTTTATCAATTGGCTATTTACCTGCTAATAAAATAAAGGATGGAAGCGGTCTTTATTCACTAATGAATAGATTAGGTGCAGCTATTGGCATAGCAGCTTCTAATACTCTTTTTGAACTCAAAATAACTGAAAACTATTTAGAGATTAGCAATATAACTTCAAAAGTACTTTATCAATCTCAATTATTTTTAACAAAATTAAACAATTTAATTCCTAAATATTTAAGTAATTCACCAGAAAAAATAAAAATAGCTTCAGAAATACTTCATAAAATAGGTATAGAAGAGGCAAGCGCCATGGCCTTTAATCAAATTATGCTAATAATGGGAATTATGGCTCTTGTAATTTCCCCTCTTATATTTTTTGTTAAGGGCCTAAAAAAAGAATAAAAAAAAACCGGTTTAAAAAACCGGTTTTTAGAATACATTTAATCTAAAATTTAGATTTCTGCACAAGCATAACAATTAATTTCTAGACCAACTGCTACTTCAAGAACTACTGGTGATTTCCACATTGTATTTATCCCTTAATTAATTAAATATAATTAAATGTACCTAAAATTTTTAATTTTGAAACCTATAGTATAAATTGGTATATCCTATAGCCAAATTTAAACACTTAAAGATTCAAGTATTGGTGGAACTTTATGGATTTTTGGCAACTTCATCTTTTTACCCGCTTCTGTCAAAGCCTCAATAAAAGATTTATATGGTTCTACTCTCACATACTGCGAAGGAATTAAAGATATGATTTTTCTAACTGGTAAGTTAGTTCTATACAAATTTACATCAAAATCTAGATTTTTTCCTCCCAGTCTTGCTGCTAATGCTGGCACTACTGCGACTCCTCTACCTGATTGCACCATAGAAAGAGCAACCTCATAAGTTCTTGTTTTTGCAAAAACTCTCGAATTTGGTAATACACTTGTAAACCATTCTTCTATTCTTTTTTTATGCTGATTACCAAACTCAAACTGAATAATATTACTTAATGCTTTACTCACAGGAGAATTTTTTAATTCATCTAAGTTTCTTATATTTTCCAAGGAAATCGATTTTGGGACAGCTAACACATAAGGATCTTCGAATAAATTAGTTTTGCTAAATGATAGTATACTTTTAGCAATAGAATCTTCAGCTAATACCGCGACGGATAATTGTCTACCGTACAACAAGTCTATTGCTTCTACAGGAGATATTTCTAATATATCTAATTCTATATCAGGAAATTTTTCTGCTAATTTTTCTGAAGCTGCAGGCAGTAAGTTTCTAGCGACAGATGATAATAATCCTATAGATATTAGTCCTTTTTGCCCACTTCCGAATTGTCTTAATCCTACCATAGTCTCTTCTATACTAGACAGCATAATCTCTGATCTTCTTTGCAAAAATGCTCCTGCCTCAGTTAAACTCATTTGTGACCGCCCTCTTTTAAATAATAGTGAGCCTACTTCATCTTCTAATTTAGATATTTGTTGAGACAATGAAGGTTGCGCTAGACCAAGTATTTTGCTTGCCTTAGTAAAGGATGAAGCCTGCGCTACTGTCCAAAATATTTTTAGCTGGTGAAGCGTTATTCCTATGGGTTCTATTTTCATTTCAAATACCCTATTATAAAAAAAATGATGACTTAGTCTTAAAATAATAATAACTATAACTGAAAAATTATAATTTTAGAAATTATACCACTAAATATTAAAAAAGGATCATATAAGTGAAAAAAAATAAACTAGGCAAAACAGATATTATGGTTTCTGAAATATGTCTTGGGACTATGACATGGGGGCAGCAAAATAGTGAAAAAGAAGCTCATGACCAATTAAGCTATGCTATAGAAAAAGGAATAAATTTTATAGATACTGCTGAAATGTATGCTGTTCCTCCTAAAAAAGAGACTGCAGGACTGACTGAAGCATATATTGGTTCTTGGTTAAAAAATCAGGATCGCTCTAAAGTAATTTTAGCGACAAAAATATCAGGGAGGACATCTAATGCTTCTTCTGGACCTCCTGGATTAAACTGGATTAGAAATGGTCCAAGACTAAATAAAGAACATATATTTGAAGCAATAAATGATAGTCTGAGACGATTAAACACTGACTATATTGATTTATATCAACTACATTGGCCAGAAAGAAATGTTAATAATTTTGGTCAACTTGGTTATAAACATACTCCTAGAGAAGATGATATTAAAATTGAAACCACTTTAGAAACGCTTTCTGAGGCTGTAAATAAAGGTTTAATTAAGTATGTAGGTTTATCAAATGAAACTCCTTGGGGAGTAATGAAGTTTTTAGCTGCTGCAGAACAATATAAGTTACCTAGAATTGTTACGATACAAAATCCATATAGTCTTCTTAATAGGTCTTATGAAGTAGGCTTATCAGAAATTTCTATAAATGAAGAGGTCGGTTTAATACCGTATTCTCCTCTGGCTGGTGGTGTTTTAAGTGGTAAATATTTAAATGGCAATAAACCTGAAAATGCAAGAATGACATTATTTGAGAGAATGCGTTCAAGATATTCAAGCCAGCATGCTGAAAACGCGGTTTTAGAATACCAAAAAATAGCTAAAAAATATGATTTGAACTTAACACAAATGGCAATAAATTTTGTTACGCAACAAAATTTTGTAACATCTAATATAATTGGTGCTACTTCACTTAAACAATTAGAAGAAAACATTGATTCAGTTAGCTGTCATTTGAACGAAGAAGTTATAAAAGAAATAAATGAAGTGCATAAAATATATACTTATCCATGCCCTTAAATAAATAACTTATTTTTTATTGTATATGTCAGATAGATGAGAAACTGTATCTTTCTCATCTATTGCCTCATCTCTTACACCTTTAAACTCTGCAAGTTTGCCTCTTCTATTTACTCCCCATTTATATTGCTCTGGCCACATTTCAAATTCAGGATCGGCTTCCAGGGCTTGTGCCGCATGTAAAGCCCAAAAAGGATTATACATTAATTCTCTTCCTATAGCGATTAAATCAGCTTTATCTTCTTGTAATACTTGCTCCGCTTGATGAGGGTCAACTATAACTCCTACAGCCATAGTTTTCATGCCAGATTCTTTTTTTACTTGATCTGCAAATGGTACTTGAAAACCTGGACCTCTATCCATGTTTGTTTTCATCGGTTTTCCAGATTTATTTACACGAAATAAAGGTGCTCCAGAAATACCTCCTCCAGAACAATCAATTACATCTACACCATGATCTCCTAATTTCTCAGCTAAAATTACAGAATCTTCTATTTCCCAACCATTTTCTATTCCATCAACTGCTGATATTCTACAAAATAATGGCATATCTTCTGGAATTACAGAGCGAACTGCATCAACAACTTCTAGTAAAAGACGCATACGACCATGAATATCACCTCCATAACTATCGTTTCTCTTATTAGCTAAAGGAGATAAAAAACTATGCATTAGATAACCGTGTGCAGAATGAATTTCAATTACTTTAAAGCCTACTTTAACCGCTCTTTTTGCAGCATCAGAAAATGCTTTGACAATCTCTTTAATATCTTTTTCGTCCATAGCTTTTGGAACAACCCAGCCTTCAGCTACTGGAATATCAGAGGGAGCTATTATATCCCATGGAGAGTTTCCAGCTTTAATATCTTCTTCATCAAGAGGAGTTCCTCCATTCCAAGGACTTTTAGTTCCAGCTTTTCTTCCTGCATGAGCTAATTGCATTCCAGGAACGCATCCCATTTTTTCTATAAAAGATGTAACAGGAATTAAAGCTTCTGCTTGTTCATCAGTCCATATACCTAGACATCCTGGGGTAATTCTTCCTCTTGCTTCTACGGCCGTAGCCTCAGCAAAAATTAAACCTGTTTTACCTCTAGCAAATGTACTTAAATGAGCAAATTGCCATTCTGTGGCTACACCATCATTAGCTGAATACATGCATAATGGTGATAAAACAATTCTATTAGGAATTGTTACACTTCTAATCTTAAGTGGACTAAAAAGTTTTGTATTTGCTTTCATAATATTCTCCTAAAAGTAAAAATATAGTGTATCTTATTTATTAAAATTTTTAAAATAAAATATTTAGATTAAATTTAATGCGCTTCATCCCAATTATTTCCTATTCCAGCCTCCACCTCTAAAGGCACTATCATTTTAAATGAGGGATTAGGTGCGTTCACCATTATAGACTTTATTATAGGGATCAGTCTATCTGCTTCTATTTCTGCACATTCAAATATTAATTCATCATGTACTTGCAAAATTAACTTGGCATCAATTTTATGATCATTTAATATTTCAGGTATATTTTTCATAGACCTTTTAATTATGTCAGCTGCTGCTCCTTGTAATGGGGCATTAATAGCTTGCCGTTCTGCTCCTGCTCGTCTCATAGGATTTTTATCATTTATACTTGGGACATAACACCTTCTGCCAAAGACCGTTTCCACATATCCATTTCTTCTAGCAAAATCTTGAGTATTTTCCATATATTTTTTTATTCCTGGGTACTGAAAAAAATAAGAATCTATATATTCTTTAGCTTCTGTTCTAGAAATATTTAATTGCTTTGCTAAACCAAATGCACTCTGTCCATATATTATTCCAAAATTGATAGCTTTTGCGTTTCTTCTCATTTCGCCTGTTACATCTTCTGGTTTAATTCCAAAAACTTGTGAAGCAGTCAATTTATGAATATCAATACCATTTTTAAAAGCTTCTATTAAAGGATCGATCTTAGCTACTTCAGCTAATAATCTTAACTCTATCTGAGAGTAATCAAAAGCAATTAACTTTTTACCTTTTTGAGCTATAAAAGCTTTTCTTATTGCACGTCCGTCTGCAGATTTTATTGGTATATTTTGCAAATTAGGATTGCTCGAAGAAAACCTTCCTGTCATAGCTCCAGTCATCTGAAAGTGAGTATGTACTCTATTAGTAGAAGGATTTATCTGCTCTACTAAAGCATCTGAGTAAGTGCTTTTTAATTTTTGCAATCCTCTCCAACTTATTACTAATTTACATATTTCATTTCCATCTTGCCCTAGTTTTTCTAAAACCTCAGCTGAAGTAGAATACAAACCAGACTTACCTTTTTTTCCACCTTTTAAACCAAGCTTATTATATAAAATTTCTCCTAATTGTTTAGGAGAAGCTATATTAAAATCTTCTTCAGCTAAAACAAATATTTTTTCCTGAATGGGAATCATTTTTTTTAAAAAAACAGTACTTAAACCTTTAAGGTATGATGGATCAATACCTACGCCATTCCTTTCCATATTAGAAATTACAGATGGAAGAGGTCGCTCTATAGATTCATAAAGAGTAACCATTTTTTCTTTAATTAACCTTTTATTAAAGTTTAAATATAAACGTAAAGTAATATCAGCATCTTGGGCGGCATATACTAGTGCTTTATCTAAGGGAACATAGTCAAAAGTTACTTGATCTTTGCCTTTTCCAGTAATCTCTGAATAACTTATTGTGGAAATATTTAAATGAGCTTTAGCAAGTGCATCCATACCATGTCCAATGTGCTTACCAGCGTCTAAAACAAAAGACATTAACATTGTGTCATGAATAGGATAAATATTAATATTTCCTGCATTTTTTAATATGGTCATATCATATTTAATATTTTGTCCAATTTTTATAATACTAGGATCCTCTAGAATCGGTTTTAAAATAGATAATGCTTTGTTAACATCTATTTGTTTAATCTCTTCAGCAATTATTGCTCCTTCTTTAGACTTATGTGCAAGAGGAATATAAATAGCATTTCCAGGTTCAAAAGATAAAGAAACGCCTACTAAATCAGCTGAAACAGAATCTATAGAAGTTGTTTCGGTGTCCACTGCGACAAAGCCTTTTAAATAAATACCTCTAACCCAATTTATTAAATCTTTTTCTTCTGTAATAAGCTTATAATTAATATCTATATCTATTTTAGATTGTGTTTCTTCTTTATCTTGTGGCAAAGCTACGTAGGCACTTTTACTTTCAATAAAGCCATCTTCATTAGGTAACCTTCCTATAAGACTATTAAAGCCTTGTGCTAATAAAAATGTTTTTAGCTTATTAAGGTCAATATCCTGCCTCTTAAATTTTTTAAAATCTTCTATTTCTTTGACATCATCAGATAACGTAACTAACTTCATACTAATTCTTGCTAAATCAGCAAAATTAACTAAATTTTCTTTTCTTTTAGGCTGTTTAATTTCATGTGCTCGCGTTAGCAATGATTCTAAATCACCATAATGATTAATTAATTCTGCTGCTGTCTTGATACCTATACCTGGAACTCCAGGTATATTATCTGTGCTATCTCCTGCTAAAGCTTGTACATCTATTACCCTATCAGGATACACACCAAATTTTTTAAATACCTGTTCTTTATCGATAGTAATCATCTTCATTGGATCTATCATTTTGATGTTATCTTTAACTAACTGCATCAGGTCTTTATCAGATGAAATTATATCAACTTTCCATCCTTCACTACTTGCCTGACTTGCGTATGTTGCTATAATATCGTCTGCTTCATATCCGGCTAATTCTATATATGGAATATTAAAAGCTTTAGTAGCTTCTCGTATTAAAGAAAATTGTGGAACCAAATCTTCAGGTGCTTCAGATCTATTAGCCTTATATTCCTTATATATTTCATTTCTAAATGTTTTAGAGGCTGTATCAAATATCACAGCTAAAGAGTCTGTTTTTGTTTCTGCAATTAAACGCCAAATCATATTGCAATATCCCATAACGGCGTTTATAGGAGTTCCATCTTTTCTAGTAAGAGGTGGCAATGCATAGTAAGCTCTAAAAATAAAGCCTGATCCATCAACTAATGTCAGCGATCTTTTTTTATCATTTTTTTTTTCGTTAACATCCATAAAGTATTATCCTATTATATTTTAATATCACCAAATTATATAATATTCTATACTTCTTTATTAAAATTAACTTGCTAAACAAAACTAAATATTGTTAACAGCAAAGAATGTTATTTAATAATAAAATTTCATCAAAGTTTTCTCTAGTATATTTTTCTATATTCGTTGTGATTGGAATTAATGCTCCTTTTTTTCCTCTTTGGCTATCATCAAAAGGTTTTGAAGAGCGCTATATTGCATTTATATTATCTTCTGCTGTTTTAACTAAACTTGTTGCTAACCCTTTTTTTGCTGGTTTAGGAGATAAATATGGCAATAGAAAAATACCTATGCTTTATCTATCATTTTTGGCCTTTTTAATATTATTATCCTTAAACTTTTTTAATTCCATCTATTCTATAGCAATTATTTCTGTCTTTAGCTGGGCATTATTTGCCCCTTTAATGCCCTTAACAGAGAGTGTAACGACTACTGCACTTAAAAAATATAAATTTGATTATGGCAAAACTAGATTATGGGGCTCGGTTGCTTTCATTGTAGCAGCTTTTTTTGGGGGATTAATTATTGAAGCGAATGGATTAAAATATGTACCTATATTATTGTCTTTTGGAGCATTACTAGTCTTTGTTTCAATATGTATTATGCCAACAATTAAATCTTTACCAGCAAGACATAAAATAACTTCGTATTCCTTATTAAGTAATAGAAATTTTTTTCCCTTTTTACTAGCTTGTGGAGCAATACAAAGTAGTCACGGATTATATTACGGTTTTTCAACAATCTATTGGAAGAGTATTGGCTTATCCGAAACTATAATTGGCTCATTATGGGCTGAAGGAGTTGTTTTTGAAATTATTCTTTTAGCTTATTTTTATAAGTTTAAAAATTATACCTCATCAAAAAATTTTCTAATTTTGGCAGGAATTATAGCAAGCATTAGGTGGGCTTTGATGGTGTATGCAGATAATATTTTTTTTCTTGCAATAATACAAATTCTTCATGCTTTTACATTTGGACTTACTCATCTAGCTGCAATATATTTTATATCTGAGGTTATGCCTGCTAGAGCCCAAGCTAAGAGCCAAGCATTATATTCTGCGATATCTATGGGAGCTTGTTTAGCAATATCCATTGCTGTTTCTGGAGATATTTATAACTTATATTATGAAAAGTCTTTTTTCTTCTCTTCTTTAATTGCTTTAATTGGAGTAATAATATCTTTATTTTTTATAAAAACTAAGAAGATCTAGTAAATATATTTCCGCAATAAGGACAGCTAATTGATTTGTCTTTTTCACCTATACTTAAGTATACTTTAGGGTGACCATCCCCATCTTCACCTCCCGCACAAAATACTTTTTCAATCTTAATTAATTTTTCTTTATTCTTTTTTGTATTTGAGGACATAATAATAAAAACCTTCTACTTATGATATATTGAATTTAACTTATGAAAATGCTACCGACACTTATATCAATTCATTATAAACTATTAAAGAATAAAATATATGACTAATATTAATCAAAATTTTGCTATTGAAATATCTGGTTTAAAAAAAATTTATAATCATAAGAAACCAAATGCATTCGAAGCTCTTAAAGGTATTAATTTAAATATTCCTAAAAAATCTATATTTGGCTTATTAGGAGCTAATGGCGCTGGTAAATCTACCTTAATAAATATTATAGCTGGACTCGTTTTAAAAACTGAAGGTAAGGTTGAAGTTTGGGGCAATGATATAGATATACATGAAAGAAATGCTAAATTAGCTATTGGCGTTGTTCCTCAAGAACTTATTTTAGATCCTTTTTTTACTCCTAGAGAAACCTTAGAATACCAAAGTGGCTATTATGGAGTTCCTAAAAGTGAGAACTGTGTAGAAGAAATTTTAGAAACAGTTGGATTATTAGATAAAGCAGATGCATATGCAAGAAGCCTTTCTGGAGGAATGCGAAGAAGACTAATGATAGGAAAAGCCATGGTTCATAGGCCGCCTATTTTAATTTTAGATGAACCTACAGCAGGCGTTGATGTTGCTCTTAGACAATCTTTGTGGAAAGAAGTAAGAAAATTAAATGAAGCTGGCGTCACTATTATTTTAACTACACATTACCTTGAAGAAGCTGAAGCAATGTGTGACAGCTTAGCGATAGTAAATAAAGGTCAAATTGTTGCTGAAGGACAAACATCAGCGATGTTAAATAAACTTGATAAAAAAGAATTAATTATTTCACTAGAAAATGATGATGCAAATAAAATAAAATTAGAAGGTATAAATATGAGTATAATGAGTAAAAACTCAATAAAAATATCTTTCAGGCCAAGTGAAATAAATGAAGGAGCAATAATCGAAAAGATTTATAATAGTGGAGCTAAAATCAAAACTATAAACTCAAAAGAACCTGACCTAGAAGAATTATTTTTAGAATTAACAAATGAAAAATAATAATGATAACTAATTTTATATTTATAATCTCTAGTGTATTATTAAATGCTCTAGCTCAAATATTATTAAAAGCAGGTATGAAACAATTTGGAGCTATAGACCTTAAAAATAATATTGTTAATACCTGTATTTCTATAGCATTAAACCCATATATAATATCTGGTTTTATTGCATATGGGGTATCCATACTACTATGGCTTTGGGTTCTTTCTAAAGTGGATGTAAGTTTAGCATACCCTTTCCAAGCTTTAGGTTATATAGTTGTTACTATTTTAGCTTGGCTAGTTTTTCAAGAAAATATAGGTTTTACAAGAATTTTAGCTCTTATATTCATTTCTATTGGTTTAATTATTTTAGCTTTTTCTGCGAGAGTTCATTAATTATGTCTCGATGGATTTTAGTTGGAGGAGCAGGTTTAACAGGCCTTCAAATTGCTGAGAAGTTAATCAGCATGAAAATATCTAAATCTAATATTATTATTGCAGATTTAAAAGATACTCTTAAAGGTATTAACGTAAAAGTGACGTTAGCCCAATGTGATATTTCAAAAAATATTATTCCTAAATTTTTAAAAGATGACATAATTATACATTTAGCTGCAAGACAATATCACACAAAAATTCCAAAAAGAAATCAATTGGAATGGTTTAGAGAAGTTAATGTTATAGGTACACAAAATATAATTAAACATTGTATAAAATCAAAGGTAAAAGGTTTAATATTTTTCTCTACAGACATGGTATATGGAGTTCCAAATTTTATACCCTTAAACCCTAGTCATGATAAAAATCCAATAGGTCCATATGGTCAGAGCAAACTCGAGGCAGAAAAACTATGTATTAAATCTAGAAAAAATGGTTTATCTGTTACAATACTTAGGCCACGATTGATCATGGGTAAAGGAAGGCTAGGAATAATGGAAAAATTATTTAACGCAATAAATTCCAATAAACCTGTTCCACTTATAGGCAGTGGAAAAAATTGCTATCAAATGGTTTCAGTAGAAGACTGTGCTAGAGCTGCAATCCTTTCTGTTAAACATAATTTTCCTAATTATGAATTAAATTTAGGTTCAGAGCCCGGTCCTGACGTAAAAAACCTTTTAAGGTTATTAATTAAAAAAGTTAATTCAAAATCTTTTTTAATTCCTTTACCTTCTATTCCTTTAAAATTAATACTAAAATTTATGGAAAAAATGGGCATGCCTATTTTATACAAAGAACAATATAAAATTGCTGATAAAAATTATATCGTTGATATTTCAGATACATATTCTAAAATTAAATGGAAACCAGAACAGTCTGATACAGATATGATTATTGAAGCATATAAGCATTGGGAACATATTAAATAATATGAAGAGATATTTATTAAACATAATATTATTACTTTTTATTATATTATGTTTTGGGCTTCCTTTAGCTAATTGGGGAGCATTTGTTACCATTTTGGTCGCACTATATGGAATATTCTTAAATAAAATTAATACTAAACCCATAATGTGGTTAATATCATGCATTTTGCTTGCCAGTCTTTTCATTGTAAAAAGTCAAATTTATCCCCCTAATGTAGAAATGGGAGAACAAATCTATTCTCCGGAAGATATTTATTTAAAAAATATATTACCAGAAGATATTACCAATATGGCAAAAAATGAATGGGGTAGTTTAAAGCAACCTTTTGATTCTTACCCAGCCAATACAGAAAAAACAGAAAACCCATGGGCATTTTCAGCAGATGCTTTTTTTGATAACCCACAAATGTCTAGAACAATAAAATCTTTAAACTTTAAGGATAGGTATTCTTTACGAATTGGGACATTAAATAATGCAAAATATAATTATTTTGGAAGTGACCTAGGTTCTTCTGGTGCATATTATCCTTTAATTTTTTCATTTATTCTTCCTAATACAATGGCTTCAGAAAAACTTTGTTGGACTGGGAAATTATACATTGAAGATAATGAACGTTGGCAAGAATATTTTACTCAAAATAAGAAATGTATGACATTAGATAAAGAACAATGGGGAAAAGATAAATACTTGAAAATTTATGCTTTTGATTTTAATAAAAACATTCCACTTAGCATTACTACTAAAAACTACAGACAAACATTAATCTACATTTTATCAATTTTAAATGCCATTATTATATTATTATTACTTACGAAGCTAAATAGAGAAGACCTAACTTTAATAGCACTTTCTGTTATAAGCATTTTATTATATATGGCAGACCAACATTACAGAGGTGGGCATCCTTCTAGTTTCTCCGGACTCCCTTATATGGGAAGAGGTAATGATGGACTAACACATTATTCTTATGCGCGTGAAATGGTAGAATCTTTATCTCATCATGATATTATAGGATGGCTTAGAGGAAATGAAAATATATTTTATATGATGCCAGGAATGAGATATTTATTAGGAATGACAATGCCTTTTTTTGGTGAAAGCATTTTTGGGTTACTACTAATTATTTCTTTAACTCCAATTACAATAAGGAGTTTACTAAAAAAATTATTTAATAAAAAATGGCAAATTATAATGCTTATTTGTTTTTTTATTATACCTATATTTGAGGCCTTTGGGTTTTATCAAATTTATCTTGCTAAATATACTATAGAAGGTTTTGGTGCAGGCATTGCAATATCAACTCTTATTGCTGCCTTTGCTCTATTATGGAAAAGAGATAATATTATCTATACTAATAGAGATCTCTTAATTATTGGTTTTTTATTAGCGGTAGCTATTTCTTTACGACCTAACTTCTTACCTTTTGTGGCGGTATTGTTTACTGGCTTATCTTTATATTTTATTTATAATAAAGGGATACAAAAAGTCATAGCCTTAGGTATAGGTTTTAGCCC
>MDTG01101026.1_pt1 | contig 15068 bp, 14 predicted proteins | sample 811421 | NCBI WGS metagenome assembly MDTG01 (sample SAMN05326645, study PRJNA326480) | marine metagenome | isolation source: seawater | place: Pacific Ocean: South East | collected 2011
GAACCAGAATCTCGAGCCTTCCCCTACCCTTGAATCGACACCTATGCGGCCTTGATGAACTGATTCCACAATGTTTCTGCACAAGTTCAGTCCAAGGCCCGTTCCCTTGGCCATTCGTTCGTAACTCGTCACCCGGAAAAACTTCTCGAACACCCTTTCCTGCACGTCAGGGGGGATTCCAAGTCCGGTATCGGTTATCGAGACCACCACGGTCTTTTCGAGAGGATCTGTGTCGATGGTGATCGAGACCCGTCCGCCTTCGGGGGTGTACTTGATGGCGTTCGAAGCCAGATTTTCGACCACCTGCTCGAGCATCGCGGCATCACCCTCCACGGTGAGATCCACCGGTGCCGGTGAGGCCGAAAGAGAGATGTTCTTCTCGGACGCAGCCGGCCCCAGGCGGTGAATCACTCGTTCGGAGACGTGCCCCAGATCCGTTCGCTCAAGCACCGGTCGGACCATACCCGCTTCGATCTTGCTGATGTTCAACATGTTGTCGACCAGAGCCGACAACCGATCCGTGTCCTGAAGCATTGATCGAAGGACGGTCCTTCGTTCAGTCTCGTCAGTGATCTCGTCATCGACGAGCATCTCCAGGTACGCCCTGATCGAAGCCATCGGAGTTCGGAGTTCATGACTCGCCTTCGAGACGAAATCCGACTTCATGCGGGAGACGCGATTTTCACGTGTGAGGTCCAGAAGCGAAAGCACGAAAGGCCCCTCTTCTGGATCGCCCAGCGACAGGATGCTCGCCTTGAACTGTCGGATCGAATCCTCATCATCCCGCATGGTGTCGTACTCGCACTCGAACATGCGACCATGCAAGGCACCCTGCGACAATCCATCCAGGAGTTCCTCGCGAAGCAGGCCGGAATCCAGCATCTGGACGATCCCAGTGCCCGAGGGCGCCTGAGCACACTTGAAGAGACGGTCGGACGCGGCATTCGTGAGGCGAATCGTTCCCATTCGATCGAAGACGATAACGGGCCCTTCCAGCATGCCGAGAACCTCGAGGATCTCCTCGGAACGCGCGATGGCGACCTGACGGGAAGCGATCTCCTCGCGACTCCTGGCATGCATCCGGAAGATCCTGTCCTGCAGATCGAGAAATTCCACCGATCCCGCGGTGTCAGGATGTTCGTCGCTTTCGACGACGTTCACGATCCGCTCGATCAGTTCTTCGGAGAGCCGCGAACGGGAACGTGCGTTCACCACGTAGAGAGCGCCCGCTCCCAGAATCGAGGCGATGACGAAGGCCGCCATGCCGGTGAGATCGAAACCGAAGATCCCCACAGCCACACCGCCCAGGGTCGACGCGAATGCCGAACCCAGCGCGGTGAAGATCAGATTGTCCCAGGAAGATCGCCTCGCCATGGTCTCAACCGTGCTTTCTGATCAATCGGGAATGAAGTCGAGTGAACCGGTCGCGATCGTCTCGACGTAGGAACGTGTTCTGGGATCGTCCGGCGAGCGCTTGAGAACATCCTTGAAGGCGTCACGAGCAGCCAGTTTATCCCCCCGCATCATCTCGACGTGTGCGACAGCCAGGGACGGGATCGCTTGATCACCGGGTGCGACGTGGCCGGCCTTGGCGAACCATGTCTGTGCGGCATCGAGCTTGTTCGCCTCGAGATAGACGACACCCTTGTAGAAATACCCTTCGAAACGATCGGGAGCGATCGAGATGAGACGACCGGCACAGGTGTCGAGACGACCGAAGTCACCGATCTGATGCGCCATGTCTCCGTATTCGATCCACGCGTCGACGTTTTCAGGTTCGATCCTGAGCAACTGAACGTATGAGATGCGGGCTTCACGAGGGGAACCCATGGCCTTGTAGCAGCGGGCTCGGAGTTCGTACAACCAGCCCGGAACGGAGTCGGAGAGAATGCTCTCGAGGGTCTCCAGATTCCTGAGACATGATCGATATTCCTTGTGGTCGAGTTGAGCGCGAGCGAGATCGGCGAGGATGATCTCATCCTCGCCACCGATCAGATACGCCTGTCCAAGATGCTCGATCGCAAGATCACCCTTCTTCTCGAGCACCGCGATGGTGCCCAGAAGATGATGCATCGCCGCGTTGTTCTCGAAATACCCGAGTTTGGGGATCAGCAGCTGCCGAGCCATCTCGTATCGCTTCATGTCGACGAGCACCTCTCCGGCGGCAAGAAGGTAATGCACGCTTTGAACGCTGTTCGGGTCGACGTTCCAGGCGGACATGTAGGCATCGAGCGCCTGTTCGTCACGACTCCATCGCTGGTAGACGACACCGCGAAGGTAGTGTGCATCCGGGATGGAGGGATCCAAGGTGAGCGCCTGACCGATCAACTTGTCGGAGGACTCAAGTCGACCCTGTTCAAGACAGATTCTGGCCATCAACATGTAGGCTGAAGGATCCTGGGGTGTTCGAACACGAGCCTGTTCAGCGTATTTCATGGCCTGATCGAACATGCCCGTGGTGTACGCACGATAGGCCTGCTCCAACTCGAGACGGGCGGCGTGTCCGGCGACCCGCTTCTGGGATTCGATCCGATTCTTCACTCCATGAGCGCCGGGTGTCGTTGAACACGATGCCAGCGAGAGCAGGCCGAGTGTGCCGAGTGTCATGATGATTCGCTTCATTGCGGTCACTTTCGTTCTCCAGGTGGAAGGCGGTACGTCGAGTCATTCGATTTCGGCCGTGGCCATTTCGGTGGGGTCGGAAACATCCGCAGCCACGAACGAGATCCACCAGTCGGTCAGCGTGGTCCTGTATCTGCTCTGCGTGAAGAGATTGAAGATCTCCGAGGGGACGGGATCCGCCGTGACTGAGTTCTTGGTCGCGACGGTCTCAAAGGGAGCACCATCGAAGGCGTCCGCGGATGATCCTGCAGCAAACGGAAGAGGTTCCTCGTTCGTGGAGGCCACGACGGCCCCCGCTTCCTCCGATTCGATCGATTCATCTGGCATGACGAACGAAAGAGGGTCGGAATGAGAGAGTGGTTCCTCGTCATCAGATGAGTCGAGTGAGTTTCGAATCATCCGATCGAAGATGTTCGTGAGAACGTCTCCGCCTTCGTTGTAGATGGAACGCTCGCCGAGGAGCTGGTAACGCATGTTGACCATCTCAGGTTGATTCGGATCGTTTCGGAGCGAACGATTGATGTAGGAAATCGCGCGGTCGGTCTCGCCGTTGCCGAGAGCCATGTGGGCATCATGATTCAGATTCGCCGCGATCTTCTCACGCGACCAGGGAAGGAGGCCTTCGCGAACACCGACCTGGATGTTGCGAACGAGGTTGTCGGCTTCGTCCGAAGCCTGCGTCATCACTTCCTCCTTGATGACCGTGGGCGTCACGAGAAAGATGATCTCCTGACGGGTGACTTCGTCATCCTGACCCTGGAATGCGGCACCCATAACGGGAACGTCACCCAGGCCGGGCACGCTTCGTCTGTTGGTGATCGCCTTGTCCTTGAAGAGGCCGCCGAGAACGATCGTCTCACCGTCTCGAACACGGACGTTTGTCGTGATCTCATGAGTCGACTCATCAGGAACCTCGGTGTAACCCGGGCTGAGCGGATTGCCGATCTTTCGAATGGTGTATTCACTCACGCTCGGGAACAGCTCGAGACGAATCGAGCCATCGCGGCTGATGAAGGGACGAAGGATCAGATTGATGCCCGTATCGAGATATTGAACCGACTGGGTCGATGCTGTCTCGGTCTGCGTCGTGGAAAGATATGCGACCCGCTCACCGACGAGGACCTGGGCTCTCTGACGATTGAGAGCGAGGATCTTGGGACGTGCGAGGATCATGGTGTCCGAAACCTCGTCGAGCAGACGCATGAAGACGCCGACGTTCTCGTTGAGAACACCGAGCTTGAATCCTCCACGTTCCGTGGTCGCTCCGACGGTGGACTGGATTGCGAGGTCGTTCGAGGTTGGAGTCGTGCCACCGACGTTCGGATTGTTCTGATTCTGAAGCCAGCTGACGGGGTTCAGCGGATTGATGAGATCGGTGAACGAACCCTTCAGGAGGACCGAGACGTCCATGCCCCAGGCGTAGTCCCCCGTCGCTTCGGTGACGAGGATCGTCGACTCGACCATCACCTGCTTGGGAGGCGTGTCCACGTCGTCGAGCAGCGTTTCGATCGCCTTGAGATTGTCCTTGTAGTCGCGAACCACGAGCACGGGTTCGTGCGCCCATGAATCGCCACCGGCATCCGTCTTTCCCGGGGCGAATCCGAGCTGGACCTCTCCGAGGCGTGACATGTTTCCGTTTTCGGAAAGCAGAGGCTTTGCAAGTGCCTCGGCGTCGGCCGGCGAGATGTGGTCGAGATAGAAGACCCTGTCTTCCAGAACGCGATTTGCATTTTCCCGGCTAAGCTTCTCTTCGCACGTCATCACATAGATGAAGTTCCCCTGTTCGTCGTAACACAGACTTGCGATGTGAAGAATGCTCTCAAGGGCTTCATAGAACGTGACGTCGAAGAGATTCGCGGTCACCGACACACTGCCCACCCGCTTGCTGGTGATGATGTTTCTACGGCTCTGGATGGCGAGCATGTTCAGCACCTGCGGAAGTGGTACATCCTCGACGGCGATTTCGAAGGTTCCGAATTCATCAATGACCTCCTCGCCCGCTGCTTCCTTTGCCTCGGGCAGTTGACCGTCCTCGTCCCCGGGAGCGGACTGACCGAAGGCCATGGGGGTCATGAAGAGACATGACATCGCGATGAGTACGCGAAGCCGGTTCGTTCCTGAAGTGGATGAGAGTATGTTCGACATCGATTGGCGCTCCTCGTTGCCAGAGGTGTTCACTGAGCCCTGGACATGAATGGCTCGTGCACCGCCGTGCCTTACGTGGCGGTTACCGGCATCCGAAGCCGGTACTCATCACTTTTCGGCCCTGCATCCCCCCGACTTTGCCCAAACCACCACGTTGAGGAGAAATCACTGAAAAAAACTGCGAGTTCCGCAGCTGGCCAGGGTCTGAATAACGAATTGAGATCAGTCCGAAGGGAGCAACATGGCCCCTTCGCGGTCCACGATGCAACGCCAGCCTTCAAAAAGCGGGTTTCCGATCACTGCCAGATGAATCGCTCCGGCATCGACCGCGATCAGTTCGAAGGTGTACTTGGACACGTCGAATCGCGAGCCGATGGATCGGACGGAACCATCGACGAGGGCCGTTCCCAGGCCTTTCGCCGTCCCGGTCAGTCGCATGCCGGAAAGAACCTCGACCAGCGAGGACTGCTCGGGACTGGTCAGGGGATTCGAGGCGATGACCTCCGACTGATCCGAAATCGAGGTCGTGGTGACCTGGACCGGCTGGAATGCCGGACTGTCGAATGGATCACGGATGAGTGAGACATCCAACTGTATGGCACGGCCCTCGTTCACCGGATCGAGACTCGGACCCGAACGGGCCGCGACGATCTCAGGGTCCTGATCGGCAATGGCGGTACGAGGCATTCCGCTGATGATTCGAAGTCGATGCCAGAGCAGCATTCCTGCAGGCCTGGCCATCATGAATCCGCCGGTGAGCAGAAGGAGACCGAAGATCATGAACTGACGATGTGATGCACCCAGACCGACCCGGATGCGCTCCAGACAGGACGGAAGCGACCATCCGGATTGATTGTCTTGATCGACGTTGTCCGCGTTGAAATGATTCATTCTGTGACCTCGGTTGCGAAGACGGTGTCCAGTTCGAAATTGGCCTCGACCATTTTCGAATCGGTTCGAGAACGGGTGACGCGAAGTGAGCGAAGACGGACGAGTCGGTCGGATGACTCCACCCGCTGAAGCGCCGCCAGCACGGCGGCGAAACGCCCGCGCATCTCCACGGCCATCGGAAGACTCTTGAATTGACGGGTTTCATCGGGAACCTCGATCTCCTCGACGGGCAGCAGACGGACCGACCAGGATGTGGCAGCTCCATCATCGACCTTGAGGGCGAGGGCGTCGGTGAGCCGCGATTCGCTCGCGTCAGCGGGAATGGGTTCGAGTTGTTCACGTTCGATCGAGAGCCGATGAGAACGCTCGATCTCGAGCTCGTTGAGCATCGATTCGGTGGCGATGATCGAACCACTTTCCCGCTCGAGTCGGTTCACCTCATCGGTGGCGAGAGCCGCACGACCGTGCTCGGGCTGGATGACCAGGAAGAAGGCGGCTGCGAACGCGGCCAGCATGATCATCGCTGAAAACTGGACACGACGGCGGATGCCTCGGTCGATGTGACGGATCTCATTCTTCATCTTTCTTCTCCGGTGACGACGAACGATGGGGTTTCCATGTCGATCTCGAACCCGAGGGAGAATTTCGTCCGGACGACATCCCCTTCCTCGTGAAGAGCGGTGAATCCGCGCCTGACCTCCTCGAAGGGGTGTCGATCGCGAAGCGTGTCGACCAGACGACGGACAGTCTGCTCGTCGGGTGCGAATCCCTCGATGCGTGCGATGAGCCTGCGCTCGAGACTGCTCTCACGCCGGTAACCCTGACGGATTCCGGTGAGATCGATTTGAAGCTCGTCGAGGACGATCGATTCGGGCACGACGTTCGCCATCGTGACCAGCAGCGAGCCGACCGGAATAGGCAATGCGATCTTTCGCCATGATTCGATCCTGCGCCGGCTCATTTCGAGTTCGTCGACCAATCGTGCCTCGAGACGTTCTGCCTCGAGCACCTTTTCAGCCTGATCCTGAGCGAGCGAAAGTCGTGATTCCGAGGTTGCTCGTGACATTCTCGCATGAAGCACGAGTGCCACCGTGAGAAACGTCATGCCCAGACCGCACATGATGATTCTTCGATTGACGAGTCGCATGCGTGCACGTGCACCGTACGTCGGCGGCAGCAGATTCAGTCTTCCATCCTTCATGCCGCCCTCCCCGTCGTGTGAGGAACGCGACCGGAACGCACGGGACGGGAAGCCAGCCCGAAGGCTGCCGTCCAGGCCGAAGCCGATTCTGAACGAATCCCCTTGTCTCTCAGCGCGCACGCGAGAGAATCAATCGTTCGGTTTTCATCATCAAGGGCCACGGGGATGCCAGCTCCGGACTCGAGCATCTCACAGAATCCGGGTTCTAGAGCCTCACGACCGGACAGCACGATGCACTCGGGCCGGGCTCCACGGAATGCGACCGCACAGTGTCGCAGACACAAAGCGACATCCTCGACCAGTCGATGGAGAAGTTGTGAAACAGCATCGGAAGCACCCGACTGGACGGCACCATCCATGTTGTGACTTCTGGCGGAAGCCATCAGACGATCACGACGAAGAGCCCGCGCGCTCGTGATATCCATTCCAAGTGCTTCGGAAGTGGCGGCATCGAGCGATGCACCACCGATTTCGAATGTCTTGCAGAATCCGATCCGATCACCACGCAGGTAGACAAGGGTCGTGCCTCGAGCGGATAAATCCAGAACCACACGCACTCGATCTCGATCCTGTTCACGCCGGCAATGCAGACTGTGTGCACGTGCGACGGCGCAGAACCCGGGCTCGAGCGACAAGGGCGACAGACCGGCGTCCATGAGTGGATCGAGCCAGGCGGCCGCCTTGCGTTCATCAAGCGCGAAAAGAACCACCTCGGCCCGATCATCATCGGCACCGGGGGCGCGCGCACCCGTCATCACTCCATCCACCTGGATGGAATCACGTGGAATTGAAAATCGTTCGGAAGCCTCCCATGCGAGTGACTGGTGCAGTTCCTTGCTGGACATGTGCGGCACCCTGATGGGATGAACATGGATCTGTTCGCGTGGTGCGCCCAGGACGCACCGAGATCCGGTGAAACCGGCACGACGCAGGGACTTCCTGAGCTGATTCGAATATTGATGCGTGTCACGCGCATCGGGATCGGGCAACTGGAACATCGCGGCGGCCTTGATTTCGGACGTCCGTGAATCCAGCTGAACCGCTCGTATCGAATCGTCTCCGACGTCGATTCCGATCGGTGTTCGCCTCGTGAAAATTGACAGTGAGATCCTCGACCTCATTGATGACTCCCTGGCGTCGCCCGATCGAAAGGATCGGTGACAACAGTCTCATCGGCGCTCGTTCAGGCCGTGATGAGTCCGGGGTCGAAGCTTGTGATGGAGGGGTGGGTCTGTTCCGGCGATCCCGATAACAGGACCGATGCGGACTCAGGGAGTCGACAGCACTTCGACCGTGGTCTTCGCCGTGAATGCGGAGACGGTCACTCTGTAACGGCTCCCCTGGCTCACCAGATCGATGGTTCCACCGATACCGGGCGCACCGCCACTGGAGGACACCGAGCCTCCGTACTCATCGAACGTGGTGTAGTCGAGACCGGAATCAAGATCGACCGATTCGATCAGAACCCCCTCGAAACGCTCATCCGCTGAGAAATCGATGATGTATCGACCATCATTGCCGCTGCTGGAGAGCGGATCAGACACGTAGTCGGCCGAACCAGGATCATAGGGGTAGGAGAATGATTCGGGCGAGACTCTCAGAAGGCAGTACCCGCGATACCCCGCCTCCCCTTCAGGCATCTCGATGAACTGAAACCGACGGTATTCCTGATTGGCAAGCGCATCAGACTGTGCGAACACGATGTCAGAGACGATGGCTCGGGCTGCAGCCTGGATGGCGAATGTGCCTCGATCGACCAGATTCGGCAGCAGCAGCGTTCCTGCGATGCTGAGAATTCCGACACCCACCAGCATTTCCACCAGCGTGTATCCACGTGCGCGTGCTGAATTCGATCGAGCGCTGCTCATTCCTCGATCACCTGCTCCGATCCGACAGAGCTGATGCGTCTGATCGTTCCACTTCCGGTCCCGGTCGAGGAAGGACCGTCATCACGGCCTTCTGAAACGTCCTGCTCGGGTTGATTCGATCCACCACGATGCGAGACACCCGAGTTCTCGAGCAACGATGCCATACGTTCGTAATCGATCTCGACCGAATCCACCCGGACACGTGCACCTCCGTTGGACAGGAGTTCACGCGTGGCCCGTAATTCCTGCAGGATGTCCTGGAGAATGCGAGTCTGTGCGGCACGTTGTTCGTTGGCACTTCTGTTGAACAACGGGCCTCTCGCAGCATCATCGAGAGTCGGATCCTGAGTGGAGGATTGATATGGCGGACTGGCATCCACGGTTGACGGCGCGATTCTGGCGCGCATCGCCCCGAACACCATCACCGAGCCGAGAAGCAGAAGCGAGGGTCCTGCGATTTTCAAGATGCGTTTTCGAAACATGAGCGATCTCCTGAGATGGACTGGCTACCGCTCAATCGGCCTGCGAGAGACCTGACGTGAGCAAAAGATCCGGTTGTCGCAGTTCTCGGACTCGATCCGCCAGAATCATCTGAACGACGCGAATCGCTTCCCGTGAGGACTCGGCCGGGCACGCCGAGATTTCATATCCGAGATCCCCTCTCAGTCTTCTGACGAAACTGGAAGATCCGAGGTCGGAGACCCCGAGTGACTTCTGGTGAGCCTGCCCCGAAGAGCGATGTGACACGGTGAAGCCACTCGTCCCCGGGATGGACTCGAAGATCATGATGGAGGAAGCAGGGATACGATCCGAATCGCTGGCGTCTCCATGACTGGCGACCAAAGACCACCCTCCCTCCCTGGGGTGTTCGCATCGGGAGACCACCGACCATGAGTCATCTGATTCGATGGTCGCCTGCACACCACTCAGCAGAGGGCATCGATACGGGAGGAAGTGACCGACCGACATCCTCGCGTCAAGCAGAACCAGCACTTCCGGAATCAATCCGGCACAAAGACCAAGAATGGCCGAGACGACGAACGCCCTCGTGCGCCGAGGAGATGATTTGAAGACTTGGACCATCGAAATGTCACCAATCACACGGAAGGCCATCGGAATCGAAGACACGAACCACCCCCACGCTGCCGTCCCAGGTCAGTGTGTGGTTCCCACTGATTTGAAAGCCGGAGATGTCGGGGGCTGAGTCGACCATCGGAGAGGAGAGCAGCCCGTATGAGTCAAGTGAATCGATGACTTGCGTGATGTCATCTCCCAGATGGGATTCCGTACCCTCGTTGACCCAGTAGAGCGCCATCTGACCCCGAAGCACATTGAACTGAGAGTGCGCCGCCGCATTCTCGGCCTGGGCCGTGGCCTCTGAAAACTGAGGAACGGTGAACGCCGCCAGAATTCCCAGTATGACGACCACGATCAGAATTTCGATCAACGTGAATCCCGTTGATCGAGAGCGAGACTTGAAACCATCCATGTGAATCTCCTTGTGCCATGTCGGAAACGACTTGCGACAAGTCGTTTTCAAGTGACCCCAGAAGTTTCGGTTTGGAAAGACCGTGTTCAAGATGGGTTTCAGGACGGTGGGAGCAAATCCTCATCAAAGATAAGTACGACTCGGGTTTCGATTGTCCGACATGATCCGAGTACTCCATTGTGGAAAGAAACGCATGAAAAACCGCGGCACGAGTGCCGCGGTTTTTCTAAATTGAAGTGTTGAGGGCTGTCGTCGGTTCACCAGTCGGCTTCGCCGACGATGATCAGACGTCCGTTGTCGGTGCTGAGTCCCCATTCGTAGTCGCCACCGACCGTGGGTGCCATCGGGATGTAGTCACTGTCGACGAGTTCCGTGAAACAGGCGGTGACCGAGTCGATACCACCCGTTGAATCAAGATCGCCGGGAAGTCTGCTGTTCTGGGCTCGGAACAGCTGACACTGACTGCGCATGGACTGGAGCTGAGTTCGCGCCTGGCTGGCTGCGGCCTGATCCGATGCGTTGGTGAACTGTGGAATCACGATCGAGGCGAGAATGCCGAGGATCACCACGACGATGAGAATTTCGATCAGAGTGAAACCGCGCCTGATTGTGCGAGTGTTGCGCATGGAGATACGTCCCTTCAAGGAGTTCGGCGACGGTGCGCCCGGGGTTCGGATGGCCCGTCGAAGACGACGAACGCATGCAGATTCGGAAATCCTCATGATTTCCATGTTTCCGAAAAACGAATTCGAAAACCTGAAGCGTCGAAGCATCCTTTCGGAGACCACGACGGTGCGATGCCGGAATGTCTCATGCCCCCCTCCGCTCGGCACGAGACTTCACTAGACACCCATCGGAATCCTGTGATTGGGACTGAAGCGGTCATCGGGGAATCGACATCGTTGACATCGGACAATCCCTACGAACCGCGCGTCTCACACGACCCGCACGACCCGAATTCAGGCTGCAAGCTTCGAATCGAGTTCGACCATGATTCGCCAGCCACCGGATGCCGGGATCGCGAATGCGACCACGCCACGACAGGCGGCGCGACTGGGGTCCTGCCACCCGATGGTCACGATAGAGCCCATGGGCACGGATTCCGTGCTGATTCCGTGAAGGCGCCCCTCGTCGATCCTGAGAGCATCCAGTTCGTGGATACGACCGAACTCCTCACCGGCGAGCATCATCAGACTGACTTTTCCCGTGATCGGCTCGCCCTTGAGCGCACGTACCGGCGCAACTGGACGATCGATGATGGTGATGCATGGCACCTGCTCGGCGATGGTCGCCACGGACTCGTCCTCACGGACATCGGAAGCGGTGTTGAGATCGACGACGGGTGCGCTGGTCATGGCCTGGAATCCCTTTTCGATGGTGGAGCCTGAAAGTTACCGGTCATTGAGAACTGAATCCGCTGTGGATCGACAAGCACGGATGCGGAAGATTCTTTTCGGACTTTCCGGATCTTCAATCCAGAAGAATCGCCAATTACCAACGGAAATCGAATCGCCCGCTCAAGGCTCGAATTGCGGATGGGAGGTACCATGGAGAGATGTCCGGTATCGCCGTGTGTGTACTTTTTGAGTGAAGGCCATTCCATGATCAAGATCCATCCCTTCGAAGCAGAGAGGCCCCCTGCCCCGCTCTCGGGCAAGGTCGCATCGGTTCCCTACGACGTGGTCTCCACGGACGAAGCGCGAATGCTCGCAGAGGGGAACGATGAGTCGTTCCTTCACGTGGTCCGGCCGGAGATCGATCTTCCAACCGACACCGGAGCGTATTCCGATGAGGTCTACGAAATGGCACGGTCGAACATCGAGCGATTTCGGAACTCAGAAATCATCGTGAAGGATCTCGAAGCGGGCATCTATCTCTACAGACTGACCTGGAAGGGACGATCCCAGACAGGCATCGTCTGTTGCTGCGACGCCCAGCAATACCGGGACGGACTCGTGAAGAAGCATGAATTCACCCGCCCGGACAAGGAAGACGACAGAACACGCCACCTGCAGGTCACGAGGACCCACGCCGAACCAGTGTTTCTGGCATTTCACGACGATGATGCAATTTCCGCTCTGGTTCAGGAAGATCTTCAGGCAGAACCGTACTGCAGCTTCGTCGCGGACGACGACGTCACGCATGAGTGCTGGAAAGTCGAAGACCCCCGGGCCTATGCGCAGGCGTTCCAGAAACTCGATGCGTTGTACATCGCAGATGGCCATCATCGCTCGGCTGCAGCAGAGCGAACGGCGACCACGCTGATGAATGCAAATCCGGAACATACCGGTGACGAAGCCTACAACCATCTGCTTGCGGTCTGTTTTCCTTCGAGCGAGCTTCGAATTCTGCCCTACAACAGGGTCGTCGAAGACCTCGCGGGCATGAGCCAGGCGGAATTTCTGGAACGGCTCGGTACGGTCGGCACGATCACGCCCACGGATGACGCGACGCCTCGGGGGCGTGGCATCGTGTGCGTCCATCTGGATGGAGCATGGCACGAACTCCGTTTCGATCCGACGCACATCGACGGGTCCGATCCGGTCGAATCTCTGGACTGCGCATTGCTGCAGTCCCTCGTACTGGGCCCCATGCTGGACATCGAAGACCCCCGGACCAACGGGAGGATCAAGTTCATCGGAGGCATCAGGACCCTCGATGAACTGGCACAGAAGGCCGGCTCCAATGGCGTTGCATTCTCGATGCACCCGACTTCGATGGATGAACTGCTTTCCGTCGCCGACAGCGGCATGACCATGCCACCCAAATCAACCTGGTTCGAACCGAAATTGAGAAGTGGGCTGTTCGTCCATGATTTCTCCGGGAGCTCATCATGAAGATTCTCATTGCCGACAGTTTCGACGAAAGCGGAGTCGACGCACTCCGTTCGGAAAACTTCGAGATCACCCATCGCCCCGGACTCACCGCGGACGAACTGCCCGAGGCGATGACGGAGATCGATCCGGACATCGTGGTGGTCCGTTCCACCAAGGTCTCCGCCAGGGCGATCGAGTGCGGAAACGACCTTTCACTGATCATCAGGGCAGGTGCGGGATACGACACCATCGACCTCGATCGGGCCAGCGCAAAGGGCGTCTTCGTCGCGAACTGCCCAGGAAAGAACGCACTCGCGGTCGCCGAGCTGGCATGGGGTCTTATCCTTGCCTGCGATCGACGAATCCCCGATCAGACAGCGGATCTGCGTGATGGCAGCTGGAAGAAGAAGGAATACGGAAAGTCCTCGGGACTGGCCGGACGCACGATCGGCGTGATCGGAGCTGGCAGGATCGGCCGCGCCGTGATCAGGCGCGCGCAGGCCTTCGACATGAAGGTCGCGACCTGGGACCGCTCCCTCACCGAGGAAGAGGCGGGGACACTTGAACTCACCCACTGCGAAAGCCTCGTGAATCTCGCGAAGATGAGCGACGTGGTCACGGTCCATCTCCCCTCGGTTCCCGAGACGAAACATCTGATCAACGACAAGTTCATTGATTCCATGAGACCCGGCGCGATCCTGATCAACACCAGCCGGGGCGCACTCGTGGACGAGAATGCGCTTCGACGTGGCATCGAGGAGAAGGGCCTGCGAGCCGGGCTTGATGTGTATGAAGAAGAGCCCTCATCCGGTACAGCGGATTTCACCAACGATCTGATCTCCATGCCGGGAGTCTACGGAACCCATCATGTCGGAGCCTCCACGAACCAGGCCCAGGAGTCGATCGCCACGGAAGTGGTCCGGATCATCCTGTCGTACAGAAACTCCGGGGAAGTTCCCAATTGCGTGAATCGAGCGAGCGCCGGTCGCAGTGCGGCACTGCTGACGGTGCGTCACATGAACAAGCCGGGCGTGCTTGCGAAGGTTTTCGACATTCTCGGGCAGGCGGCACTGAACGTCGAAGAGATGGAGAATCTCATCTACGAAGGTGGCGAATCGGCCTGTGCGAGAATCCAGCTTGGAAAGACGCCCTCAATGGGTGAAGTGAAGGCGATCGAAGAAGAGGCGACCGTGCTCGGAGTTTCCGTCGCGAGCATTGAAAACAAGGATTAAGAGATCATGACCATGTTGAACACACAGAACTCGACCGACCGCATCTATAACTTCTCAGCGGGACCCTCCACCCTCCCGGAATCGGTGTTGGAACAGGCTCGCGAGGACATTCTCAACATCCAGGGAACCGGTATCGGCGTCCTCGAGCACAGTCATCGAGGTGCCACCATCACCGAGGTCTTCACGGAGACGCTTGATCTCTGTCGAGAACTGGCAGGCGTCGGAGACGATCACGAAATTCTCTTCCTCTCCGGAGGAGGAAGCCATCACGCCGCGATGCTTGCCATGAACTTCCTTCCGGAAGGCCGCACCGCGGACTACCTGCTCACGGGGAACTGGGCTCGAGTCGCCAAGGAATACGCGGATTCATACGGAAGCACGCATGTCGCATTCGATGGCAAGGAAAACGTCTACAACAGGGTTCCCGGAGACGAAGACGTCACACTGTCGGACGATCCCGCCTACGTACACTACTGTTCGAACAACACGATCTACGGCACGAGTTTCTCTGCCCCACCCAAGACCGATGCCCCACTGTTCGTCGACATGAGTTCCGAGATGTTCTCGCGGACCTGGGATTACTCCGGACATGCGGTGAGTTACGCCTGTGCGCAGAAGAATCTCGGGCCTGCGGCAGGATCATGCCTGATCGTCAGGAAGGATCTTCTCGAACGCGCCAACCACGGGCTTCCGAAGATCTTCTCCTATGCCGCGAATGCCGAGAAGGAATCGCGCCTCAACACCCCTCCGGTCTTCACCATCTACATGATGGGACTCATGTTCAATTGGATCAAGGAACAAGGC
>MDTG01247358.1_pt1 | contig 15068 bp, 15 predicted proteins | sample 811421 | NCBI WGS metagenome assembly MDTG01 (sample SAMN05326645, study PRJNA326480) | marine metagenome | isolation source: seawater | place: Pacific Ocean: South East | collected 2011
AATAGTTTTTTTGTAAGTAAACAACCTCCTTATTTAGAATCATTATAAATTAAAAATTCTTATACAAACTTGAACCATTTAGTTGCTTACAAATGTATATTTTTGCATGTGAAAATCACAATTTTTTATAAAAGAGATGTCAAAAGATATCAGATTAAAAAAAGGCCTTAATATCAACCTCAAAGGAGAAGCAGACAAAGTCTACGCTAGTATTCCACAATCCGAATTATTTAGTCTAAAACCCACTGACTTTCATGGACTTACACCCAAACTTAACGTGAAGATTGGAGACAAAGTGAAGGCAGGGACTTGTGTTTTTTTCGATAAATATAACGAGCGTATTCGTTTCTCCTCACCAGTGAGTGGCGAAGTAACGGATATAATTCGCGGGGCTAAACGAAGAATTTTAGAAGTAAAAATAAAGTCGGATACTGAAACTAATTATGAATCTTTTTCAATTTTGGATGACAGTGCTAGCAGGGAACAAGTTATTGAAGCTTTATTAGAAAGTGGTGTTTGGCCATTTATTCGTCAAAAACCATTTGATATCATTGCTAATCCGATAGATATACCAAAAGCTATATTCATTTCAACCTTCAATACAGCCCCATTAGCTCCCGATAATGATTTTGTACTTCATGGATTAGAAAATGAGTTTCAGACAGGTATTGATTTTTTGAAAAAGCTTACAGACGGAAAAATTCATCTAAATGTTGACGGTAATACCAACCCATCAACAGTATTTACTTCATGTAAAGGAGTTCAAATTAATAAGATTTCCGGTGCACATCCAGCAGGAAATGTTGGAATTCAAATTCATCACATCGACCCAATAAATAAGGGGGATGTAGTATGGTATTTGTATCCACAAGATGTATTGATTATTGCACGTTTATTTAGTAATGGTAAATACGATGTTTCAAGAATTGTTGCTTTGACAGGATCTCAGGTTGAAAAACCTAGATATTATAGAACTATTGCGGGTGCTAATGTTAAAAATCTACTTGACGAAAATACATTAATAGGTGATAACAATCGATTTATTAGCGGTGATGTGTTGACTGGAGAAAAAATTGACGAAGATGGTAATATTGGTTTCTACGATTCTCAAGTAACAGTTATCGAAGAAGGTAATCATCAAGAATTCCTAGGTTGGATAGCACCAAATTTAGATAAATTCTCTATTTCAAAATCGTATTTTTCATGGTTAATGCCTTCGAAAAAATATTCTCTAAATACTAATTATAATGGTGAGGAGAGAGCATATGTAGTTACCGGTCAATATGAGAAAGTATTGCCAATGGATATTTATCCAATGCAACTTATTAAAGCGTGTTTGATTGAAGATATTGATTCAATGGAGGAATTGGGGATTTATGAAATATCTGCTGAAGATGTTGCCCTTTGTGAATTTGTTTGTACTTCTAAAATGGAATTGCAGTCTATTATTCGTGAAGGCTTAGATTTAATTAAAAAAGAATGTAGTTAGAATTTTATGAAACTATTTAAGAATTTATTAGGCTATGTAAAGCCACATTTTGATAAGGGAGGAAAATTAGAGAAGTTATACCCTGCCTATGATGCCTTTGAAACTTTTCTATTTGTTCCTGATCACACTACACACAAAGGAGCTCACGTTCGTGATGCTATTGATTTAAAGAGAACAATGTTTATGGTAATTATTGCCTTAATACCGTGTTTACTTTTCGGCATGTGGAACGTAGGTTATCAATATCACTTAGCAATAGGTGAGATTGTCACTCCAATGGAGAATTTCATTTTTGGATTTTGGAAGTTTTTGCCACTAATCATAGTTTCCTATGTAGTTGGTTTAGCAGTAGAATTTGCCTTTGCTATTTACAGAGGACACTCTGTAAATGAGGGTTATCTTGTTACAGGTTTATTAATTCCATTAACAATGCCAATTGATGTGCCACTATGGATGTTGGCAATTTCAGTAATTTTTGCTGTTGTAATTGGAAAAGAAGTATTTGGAGGAACAGGGATGAATATTTTGAATCCTGCACTTACAGCAAGAGCTTTTTTATTCTTTGCTTATCCTATATACATGTCTGGTGACAAAGTATGGGTACATAACGCTATGATTGATGGGCACTCTGGTTCTACTATATTGGGAGAATTGGCTACTTCAAGCAATTGGCAATCCCTTTCATGGAATCGATTTGATATGATGATGGGCTATATTCCGGGCTCTGTAGGTGAAACTTCTTTCATCGCCATAATTATTGGAGCTGTTATTTTAATTGCTTCTGGAATTGGAAGCTGGAGAATTATCTTATCAACTTTCTTTGGTGGTTTTGTGATGGCTACATTATTTAATATGTGGGGAGCTAATGAGCTTATGTCTACACCAGCAGAGATTCACCTTATCATTGGTAGTTTTGCTTTTGGTGCTGTATTTATGGCAACAGATCCAGTTACTGGCTCACAAACGAATAAAGGAAAATACATATACGGCTTTTTGATTGGTGTTTTCGCTATTCTAATACGTGTATTTAATCCAGCATATCCAGAAGGAATGATGTTAGCGATACTATTGATGAACATATTTGCTCCATTAGTAGATCATTATGTTATACAAGGAAATATTAAAAGAAGGTTAAAACGAGCAAACGCTTAATAATATGGATGCAAATAAAAATTCGTACACATTTAGTTTTGCTGCTGTTATGGTTATTTTGGTGGCTACCTTATTGTCTGTTGCGGCAATCAGTCTAAAGCCATTTCAAGATAAAAACGTGGAAGCAGAGAAAAAACAAAATATTCTTTCTACTCTAGGAATTGAAGTAAGCAGAGAAGATGCTGCAAGAGTGTATAAACAGAGAATTACAACCTCTTACGTTTTAAATAGCGAAGGTACTATTGTTGATGGTGATGCCTTTACTGTTGACTTAGGTTTTGAATTAAAAAAGCCAGTTGAGCAACAAGTATTTCCTGTCTTTGAAGGTGAGAAAAATGGACAAAAATCATACATACTTCCAATGAGAGGTAAAGGATTATGGGGTCCAATATGGGGTTATCTAGCACTTGAGGACGATATGAGTACTATCTCTGGGGCTGTGTTTGACCACAAGAGTGAAACACCTGGTCTAGGTGCAGAGATTTCTTTAGGATGGTTTCAAGAGCCATTTATTGGTAAGACCATTTTTGACGATAAAGAATTTAAATCAATTAAAGTAGTTAAAGGCGGTGCTAAAGAAGACGATATGCATGCAGTAGATGGTATTTCTGGAGGAACAATTACTTCAGATGGTGTATCAGATATGTTAGACGAACGTTTGTCTAAATACTTACCGTTCTTCAATCAAAAATTAAGTGAAATGATAGAGATAGAGGTAGACACGGCTATAGTCGACACCCTTCAAGCTCTTACACTAAATACAATCAAATAATGAGTGAAAAGAAAGAATCTTTATTTTCAAAAAAGAATAGAAAGCTACTCAAAGATCCGCTTAACGATAATAATCCTGTAACTACTCAGGTACTTGGTATTTGTTCTGCTTTAGCAATTACAGTACAACTTAAGCCAGCTATTGTAATGGCATTGTCTGTACTAGTTGTATTATCAGTAGCGAATGTAGTAGTTTCATTAATGAGAAATTTAATCCCATCGAGAATTAGAATTATTGTTCAGCTTGTAGTAATTGCAACTTTAGTAATTCTTGTAGACCAAGTCTTAAAAGCCTTTGTATACGATGTAAGTAAGGAATTATCTGTATTTGTAGGATTAATTATTACCAATTGTATTATCATGGGACGACTTGAAGCATTTGCTTTAGGCAATAAACCTTGGAAATCCTTTTTGGATGGTCTTGGAAATGCATTCGGTTACGGATGGATTTTGATAGCAGTAGCATTTTTTAGAGAATTGCTTGGTGCTGGAACTTTATTTGGTTATCCTATCCTTGAAAAACTCGGTCTATATGAAATGGGTTACGAAAACAACGGCATGATGATTTTACCACCAATGGCTTTGGTAACAGTAGGTATTATCATCTGGATTCAACGAACGAAAAACAGAGATTTAATAGAGTCTTAGTCTATATATTATGCAAGAATTAGTAAACATATTTATAAAGTCAATTTTCATTGATAACATGATATTTGCCTACTTTTTAGGAATGTGTTCCTATTTGGCAGTATCCAAAACAGTAAAGACTTCTGTTGGTATGGGTTTCGCGGTTATATTTGTATTAGGAATTACAATACCTATCAACTATTTATTAGAAAAATATGTGCTTAAGCAAGGAGCTTTAACCTGGCTAGGCGATTCGTACGCTGATGTTGATTTAAGTTTCTTGAGCTTCATCATGTTTATAGCCGTTATTGCCTCTATGGTTCAATTGGTAGAAATGATTGTTGAGAAAATATCTCCAGCACTATATGGTTCGCTAGGAATCTTTTTACCACTTATTGCAGTAAACTGTGCCATTTTAGGAGGCTCATTATTTATGCAAGAGAGAGCATATAACTCTATTATAGAGGCAACAGTCTTTGGATTAGGCTCTGGAATAGGTTGGTTTTTAGCTATCGTAGCTATTGCTGCAATTCGTGAAAAAATTAGATATTCTCATGTGCCAGGACCTCTTAGAGGATTGGGTATTACCTTTATCATCACAGGTCTTATGGGGATAGCTTTTATGAGCTTTATGGGAATAAAATTATAATTCGTACAAGAACATACAATGATTATATTAAGTACAACAACAATAATTTCGAGTATAGCCATCTTTTTGGTTATGATTTTGGCATTGGTAAGCATCCTTTTGTTTGCAAAATCCAAGTTAATGCCAGCTGGAAAAGTGAAAATTACCATCAATGGCGAAAAGGAAATAGAAGTAGATGGCGGTTCAACTCTTCTCAACACATTGAGTAATGAAGGTATCTTTTTACCATCCGCTTGCGGTGGTGGTGGAACCTGTATTCAGTGTACTTGTCAAGTACATGATGGTGGTGGAAGTATTTTACCAACTGAAGAACCTCATTTCTCTAAGAAAGAAATTGCTGATGACTATCGTTTAGGCTGTCAGGTTAAGGTAAAGGAAGACATGAAAATATCTATTCCAGAAGAAGTCTTTGGGGTGAAGAAGTGGGAAGCAACCGTAGTATCAAATTACAATGTAGCCTCTTTTATTAAAGAATTTATTGTGGAGGTTCCTGAGGATATGCCTTACGAAGCAGGTGGGTATATTCAAATTGAAATTCCTGATTGTGAGATAAACTATTCTGATATTGATATTACTGCTCACCCAAAAGAGCATCCAGGAGAAAAAGAGAAATTTAAATTAGAGTGGGATAACTTTGGTTTGTGGCCTCTTAAAATGAAGAATGACGAAGAAGTGGTAAGAGCCTATTCTATGGCTTCATACCCTGCTGAAGGAAGGAAAATTATGCTTAATGTTCGTGTAGCTACACCACCATGGGATAGAGCAAAGAATGCTTGGGCTGATGTAAATCCAGGTGTGGCATCTTCTTACATTTTCAGTAGAAAAGCAGGCGATAAGGTGACTATTTCCGGGCCTTATGGTGAGTTCTTTATTAATAATTCACAAGCCGAAATGCTTTATATTGGTGGTGGAGCTGGTATGGCTCCAATGCGTTCACACCTTTACGAACTATTTAAGACCTTAAAGACAGGTCGTAAAGTAAGTTATTGGTATGGTGGACGTTCTAAAAGAGAGTTATTTTACCTTGACCATTTTTATAGTTTAGAGAAAGAGTTTCCAAACTTTAATTTCGAGCTCGTTCTTTCAGAGCCTTTAGAAGAAGATAATTGGAAAGAGAAGAAAGATTTAAATGATAAAGACGGAGACGGTTTCGTAGGTTTTGTTCACCAAGCGGTAATCGATCAATACCTAAGTAAGCACGAAGCTCCTGAAGATATAGAACTATATTTCTGTGGACCTCCATTAATGAATCAGGCTGTTCTAAAGATGGCTGATGACTGGGGTATTCCAGATGAAAATGTTCGTTTTGATGACTTTGGTGGGTAAACTATTCAATCATATTCAAAATAAAAAAGCTCTACTTTCTGTAGGGTTTTTTTTATGATTTAAATCAAAAAGTTTATCAAATAACTTGTTCTGGTAATTTTTTAGAAAAATATAATTAAGCATAATCAAGAACAAGTTATACGTCTTAACTATATTGGAATATTAAAAAGTTTATTTTTAAAGCCTAAAAAAATAGTTTAGTTAAATCTTTCGATAAATGTAAAGAGGAGAAGGGATTCAGCTTATATATTCATATACAATTCTGTAAGAAGATATGTGCTTTTTTCGGATGCCACAAGTATATAAGATAGTGGCGTAATGATATAGAAATACTTTAAATACACGTCTTTATTTGTTTATACTTTCTTGATTTTCATTAGTAGCTTTTTTGAAATAATCGTCGACAGATAAAATTTCAATTTTCATAATTTAATAGTGTTTTACTCTCCAAATGCATAATTTTGTACCATGAAATATATATGTTCACTCTTATTAATCTTACTTATATCGTGTTCCTATAATGAAAACGTCTACAGAATGGCGACTAACTTTGGTTATGCACAAGGCACATCTTACAGTATTAAGTACATGACAATCAACGACAAGGATTATCACCATCAAATTGATAGTTTATTTTTAGCAATAGACGCTTCCTTATCTACTTATTTACCTAACTCTTTAATTAGCCGACTTAATGAAGGTGATACCACATTATCTCTAGATGATCATTTCGTTAATGTATTTAATACCTCACAAGAAATTTCAGCTAAAACAGAAGGTTTATTTGACTGTACAGTTGCTCCATTAGTAAAAATTTGGGGTTTTGGTACAGAAGCGGCTGCCGATGATGTTGATAGCTTGGAAATTTTAAAAATAGTAGAGCAAATAGGCTATGAAAAATTATCCTTAAAAGGCGATAGCTTATTATCAAAACCTGAAAAGATGACTATTGACTTCAATTCTTTGGCACAAGGTTATACAGTCGATGTAATTGCTTCTTTTTTGGAAAGTAAAAATGTATCAGATTATCTGATTGAAGTAGGAGGAGAAATTCGAGTTAGTGGTCTAAATTCTAGAAAAAAGGAATGGGTTATTGGTATTGATAAGCCTACAAAAGATATTGACCAGAGTGACCGTTTTCAGCTAAAACTTAATTTGACGGATAAATCTTTAGCCACTTCAGGGAATTACAGAAAATTCTATAAAAAAAACAATCAAATATATTCGCATACTATTAGTCCGAAAACAGGATTTCCAGTTAAAAATACTTTATTAAGTGCTACGGTAATAGCTGATGACTGTATGTCTGCAGATGCATACGCTACTGCATTTATGGTTATGGGATTTAGAGAAACACAAGCCTATTTAGAGTCAGATTCAAATCTAGAGGTATTTTTAATTTATACTAATGAAAATATGCAGTGGAAAACGTGGTCAACAGAAGGTTTTAAAAGCTATACTCAAAAGAATTAGTCCTTATCGACTATTTCCTTTATTATAGTATGAAGCTCTGTAATTATCCTAACCTTGATTTGAAGTTATTTATTTGGAATAGCAAAATCAATCAAATTTTTTTTCTAGCCAATTGAAAAAGGATGTAAAATTCTAAGCCGCACTTACCTCTTCTTTTTTACACTTTTCTTCGGGGCTAGCACCACACAAACCACAGTTTTCTCCTTCCTTATTTAGAAAGGGACTGTTACTCGCACAGGTTCCTGAAAATTCGCCGTCTTTTTTGACGATGATTTTGATGGCAATACCTGCGAAACATAAACCCATTAACACAACTGCCAGAACAAATACTTCCATATGTATATTAATTTACTTACAAATGTATGAATTTGTTATACTACTTTTGTAAAAAATAATACAATGATAGATTCTCGATTAGTTGCTTTTGAACGATTACTGAATATTATGGATGACCTTAGGGAAAAGTGCCCTTGGGATATGAAACAGACAATAGATAGCCTTCGCTACTTAACCATTGAAGAAGTATATGAACTTTCCGATGCTATAGTTGAAGGTGATATGAACGAGATTAAGAAAGAGCTAGGCGATATAATGCTGCATTTGATATTTTATTCTAGAATAGCTTCTGAAGCTAAAGAATTTGATATTACGGATGTACTCAATGGCATTTGCGAAAAGCTAATTCATCGCCACCCGCATATTTACGGTGATTTAGAAGTCAAAGACGAGGCAGAAGTAAAAGCTAATTGGGAGAAATTAAAACTCAAAGAAGGTAAGAAATCAGTTTTAGAAGGAGTGCCAAAATCCTTGCCAGCTATGGTGAAATCTATCCGTATCCAGGAGAAGGCTAGGGGCGTAGGCTTCGATTGGGATACCAGCGAACAAGTATGGAACAAAGTCCTAGAGGAACTGTCTGAGCTAAAAGAAGAAGTCCAAAAAGGCGATGAGCAAAAGACCACCGAAGAATTTGGCGATTTACTTTTTTCACTGATTAATTATGCCCGTTTTGTGAATGTAAATCCCGAAGATGCCTTGGAAAAAACCAATAAGAAATTTCTTCAGCGTTTTCAGTATATGGAAAGAGAGATTGAAAAAAAAGGACTAAAACTTTCTGAATTAGCTCTCGGTGAAATGGACGTATATTGGAATAAGGCAAAAACTATTTAGGAGCTTTTTTCAATAGGTAAATACCCAATACCGCAAAGAGTAAGTTTGGAATCCAAACTGCAAGAATAGGCGATAGGTCGCCATTAGTGGCAAAGGTGGTAGAGATTTGCATAAACAAAATATAGGCAAAGCTAATAAGTAATCCAGCACCGAGATGTAAGCCAATACCTCCACGTATCTTTCTAGAAGACATAGCCACCGCTACTAAGGTTAGGATGATGGTGGCAAACGGAAAGGCAATGCGTTTTTGTTGCTCGATGATGTGAAAAACAAGGTTTTTGGAGCCTTTCATCCGTTCCGCATCGATGTATTTATTGAGTTGAAATAGGTTCATAGTTTCTACGTTACTTCTTCGAACATTAAAATCGTCTGGGTGAAGGTTAATGTCCAACTCTAGCATTTCTCCCTCTTGAATACGTTCATTAAGTCTATCAATCTTTCGCTCAAAATAGTTGTGAGCCTCCCAATTGTCATTGTCTTCCACCCACTTAATGTAGTTTGCAAATAGCTTTTCGCTAAGCTGACCATTTTCGAATTGTTCCATAGAAAAGCGGTAGCCAATATTTCGTTTGGTATTATAGGATTGAACATATATAAATTGCCCAGGTGTTATCTGCATATGTATATCTTTCTCCCTGTTGTTGTAGGGGTTTTTGATGTAAGTATTTTCAAAATTTAAACGTTCGCTATTGGCAGAAGGAATAATAAAGTTCCCTAGTACAAATGACAACACTGCTAACAATCCAGCTGATAGTAAAAAAGGACGTAAAAAACGGTTGAAACTCACGCCACTACTTAGTATTGAAATAATCTCTGTATTGTTTGCCATTTTAGAAGTGAAAAAAATAACTGCCACGAATGTAAATAGAGGACTGAACAGATTACCAAAGTAGGGGATGAAATTGAGATAATAGTCAAACAGTATGGCATTAAGTGGGGCTGACTTTTCAATGAAATCGTCAATTTTTTCGGAAATATCAAAAACAACTACAATCAATAAAATTAGAGCAATGGAAAAGAAGAATGTCCCCAAAAACTTTTTAATGATATACCTGTCTAATTTTTGCATTTATAAGCGTCTGTCCAATTTGTTTACCATCTCATTTTTCCATGAAGTAAATGTACCTTCAGCAATATATCGCCTTGCCTCTTCCATTAACCACAGATAAAATCGAATATTGTGTAAGCTAGTAATTTGCTTGCCCAAAAGTTCGTTAACCGTAAAGAGGTGACGGACATAGGCTTTGCTGTATGTAGAATCCACAAAAGATGTACCGTTGGGGTCAATGGGTGAGAAGTCATCCGCCCATTTTTTATTTTTAATATTTATGGTGCCCTCACTAGTAAATATCATACCATTACGGGCATTTCTGGTAGGCATTACGCAGTCGAACATATCTACACCTAGAGCTATATTTTCTAATAAGTTGGAAGGTGTACCCACACCCATAAGGTATCGCGGTTTATCTTCCGGTAATACACTACACACTATGTCGGTCATTTCGTACATAAGATCGTGTGGCTCACCTACGGACAAACCGCCAATAGCATTACCTTCACGCTCAAAAGAGGCTATCTTTTCTGCCGATTTCTTTCTTAAATCTTTGTAGACACTACCTTGCACAATAGGAAATAGGGTTTGATCAAAACCGTATTTTGGCTCAGTAGTATCGAAGTGGTCACAACAGCGTTTTAGCCAACGGTGGGTCATATGCATAGACTTTTTAGCGTAGTTGTAATCGCAGGGATAGGGCGTGCATTCGTCAAAAGCCATAATGATATCTGCCCCTATGGTACGTTGGATATCCATTACATTTTCAGGCGTAAACAAATGATAAGAACCATCTATATGGGATTGAAATTTCACCCCTTCTTCATTAATTTTTCGTTTATCTGAAAGTGAATACACCTGATAGCCGCCACTATCTGTTAGTATAGGTTTGTTCCAGCCCATGAAGTTGTGCAGTCCACCCGCTTTTTCCATGACTTCTAATCCAGGACGAAGGTAGAGGTGGTAGGTATTTCCGAGTATAATCTGTGCTTGAGTATCTTTCTCAATTTCGTGCTGATGAATACCCTTTACGGTGGCTGCCGTACCTACTGGCATAAAGATAGGTGTTTGTATTTTTCCGTGAGCAGTGGTCACTTCGCCCAGTCGAGCTTTTGAGTCGCTATCTTTTTTAATCAGTTTGAAATCCATACATCAAATTTCGCCAAAGATAGTTAAGTCTTATGAACATTAAATTTTAGTTCTTAAAAAATTAAATATCCGTATCATTGCAAACTATGGATGTGAACTATGTCTTATTTCTAATTTTCATTCTTTCGCTAGTTATTCAGCTCTATTTTTACCTATTTATATATTACAGATGGACAAAAAATGAAGAGAAAACAGAAACATTCACTAAAGCTGTTTCGGTCATTATATGCGGTTATAATGAAGAAAAAAATTGGGAAGCTCTAGTGGAAAAATTGCTACAACAAGACTATCCCAATTTTGAAATAGTATTGGTCAACGATCAATCCACAGACAATACCAAGTTTTTATTCAAACAATGGGAAAACCATCCCAAGATAAAATTGGTAGATATTCCGGAAAGCATAAAAAAAGGATTAGGTAAAAAGTTCGCACTTTCACTAGGAATAAAGGCAGCAAAGTACGACTACCTCTTACTTACCGATGCCGATTGTTACCCAAAAGACGCCTCATGGATTAGCTTTATGGTGCAGCATTTTGCTACAAAAGATATTGTTTTGGGGTATGGAGCTTATGAGAAAAGACCCAGCTTTTTAAATAAACTCATACGTTTTGATACCTTTCAAGTGGCTATTCAGTATTTCTCCTATGCCCTTATGGGTAAAGCCTATATGGGAGTGGGTAGAAATTTAGCCTACAAAAAAGAGTTGTTTTTTGAGAATAAAGGCTTTGCCTCACACTTGCACTTGCCTTCTGGCGATGACGATTTATTTATAAAAGAAGTCAGTACACATATAAATACCACTATTGCAACGGCTATTTCGGCACACAGCCTGTCAGAGCCCAAAACCACTTGGAAATCGTGGATACGCCAAAAGTCTAGACACTTAAGTACAGGATTGTACTACACCTCATATCACAAACAAATGCTAGGGGCGTGGACGCTTAGCCAGATGCTCTTTTATATACTGTTCATTACATTAATGGTAAAAAAGTTTTTCATTCCTTACCTCATTATCATATTTCTTTTCCGATTGGTTGTACAGCTAGTAGTCACTTTTCCATTGCTAAAAAAGACCGAAGAAGAAGATTTAGGCTTTCTTTATCCACTTTTAGAGCTAACACATATTGTTTTTTACCTTATATTTATACTTAAGAGTACGCTAAATAAAAAACGATTTTGGTAGAAAGAGAGCTAACAGAAAAAGCCAAAGAGGATTTAAAGCTTATTGAGAAGGCACTGTCCAAAGGAGACCCCCGTGCTTATAATGTCTTGATGTCAAAGTACAGAGACCCTATATTTTTTATGCTTTACGAAAAGGTAAGTGATAAAGAACTTGCCAAAGAACTGACTATTGAAGCTTTTGGTAAAGCCTTTAACAAACTGAATACCTACACCTCAAATTTTGCTTTTAGCACTTGGTTGTTTACCATTGCCAAAAATAATTTCATCGACTATTTAAGAAAGAAGAGGCTGCCGACTATATCCATAGATTCTACCATAGAAAACGATGAGGGAACAACTTCCTTAATAGATATTCCCGATCAACAACTAACGCCTGAAAATAGCTTGATAAGAACTCAGCGTATCCAAATTTTAAGAAACATAGTTGAACAGCTTCAACCCAATTACAGGCAATTGGTAAAGCTGCGTTATTTTAAGGAATACAGCTACGAAGAAATTTCTGAAAAATTGAGTATTCCACTAGGAACGGTAAAAGCACAATTGCACCGTTCTAGAGAAAAGCTATTTAAAATTTTATCAGGCAGAAAAGACATGATGTAATGGATATTATTATAAAATACTTTCCATATTTAACCCCCATACAGATTCAACAGTTCGAAGCTCTCCATAAACTGTACATCTCATGGAACGCAAAAATTAATGTCATTTCCAGAAAAGATATGGATAGCTTTTACGAGCGTCATGTTTTACATTCTTTAGGCATTGCCAAAGTGATGGGTTTTCAAGAGGGTACTAGCGTATTAGATGTAGGCACAGGTGGTGGCTTTCCAGGTATTCCATTGGCAATTTTATTTCCAACTTCTAATTTCTTACTCATTGATAGTATTGGCAAGAAGATAAAAGTAGTAAAGGATGTTGCAGAACATTTAGGACTAACCAACGTCAGTACAGCTCACCAAAGAGCAGAGAACGTAAAACTGTCATTTGATTTTGTGGTTAGCCGAGCAGTAACGCGAATGCCAGCTTTTATAGAATGGGTAGAAAAGCGATTTTCTAAGTATTGTCGCAGCGATTTCCCTAATGGTATTTTTTACCTTAAAGGTGGGGATTTATCGGAAGAACTTAGCGGTTTAGACTACCAACATAAAAGTTTTGACTTAGCCGATTACTTTGAAGAAGACTTTTATGAGACTAAAAAAGTAGTCTATGTGCAAATGGTTTAGGCAGGTTTTTTGCACAGGTAAATAACCTCGTCTTTAGGCAAGGCATAACGATCTACTAGCTTAGGGTCTAATTCCTTCACAAAAGCATCTTCTACAACTTCGAAACCACTTTCGGAAAGTATATTGCCATAATCCAGTCCATATAATCTGAGATGGTCGTCTTGCCAATAGTATTTTTCACGTTCTCTAGGGTCAGTAATGCTTGGGTCGAAAAAGGTCTCCTTTCTAGTGTAGTCAATAGGCACTTGAAAGATGCCCCAACCGCCTTTATTCATTACCCTAAAGAATTCCGAAATCACTTTTCTGTCATCTTCTACATGTTCTAACACATGATTACACATAATGACGTCAAAGCTGTTTTCCTCAAAAGGAATAGCGTGTACATCCATTTTCACATCTGCCCAAGGTGAATTTAAATCGGCAGTGGTGTAGTCTAGATTTTTCTGTTTTTTGAATAAGCTGATAAAACAGTATTCAGGAGCAATGTGTAAAAACTTTATATCGTCGGTAAAGAAATTGGTTTTCTCTTTGAGGTACAACCAAATTAGTCGGTGTCGTTCCAAAGACATGCTATCAGGTGCTAGGGCATTTTCTCTGGGTTTAAGTCTTCCATAAGGTAATAATTTACGGTAGCTTTTACCATTGATTGGATCTTCAAACTTGTCGCCCCTCATGAATAGAGAAAAGAGTTGGAGAAAGAAGTGACTTACATGATGAAGGTAATGTCTTGGGATTAGTCGAATTACAATGCTGATAATGTATTTCATGTATAGTAGGTATTTTATGCATTGAATTGCATTTTGCTGAGTTGGCTATACAAACCGCCATTTTTGTACAATTCTTGATGCGTTCCTTGTTCTATTATTTGACCGTTTTCTAGTACTAAAATACAATCTGAATTTTTAATAGTCGATAATCGGTGTGCAATTACTAGTGATGTTCTGCCTTTCATAAGTTCATCCATAGCTTCTTGTACGAGTTTTTCTGATTCAGAATCTAATGCACTAGTCGCTTCGTCTAGGATAAGTATTCTTGGATTTTTGAGTAAGGCTCTAGCAATAGCTATGCGTTGTCGTTGTCCACCAGAGAGTTGAATACCACGTTCTCCAACCATCGTTTCCATTTGTTCTGGAAATTTCTCAATAAAATCCAGTGCATTGGCTTTTCGTGCCGCATCTTCAATCTCTTCCTCAGTCGCCTCTAACTTTCCATAGGCAATATTTTCTTTAATCGAACCACCAAATAAAAGGATATCTTGTGGGACAATAGCGATTTGTTTTCTTAAGAAATGGAGGTCGTAATCTTCAATATTCTTTTGGTCTATAAGTATCTTGCCATGATTGATCTTATAAAATCCAAATAGGATAGAGGCTAGTGTAGTTTTACCTGCTCCACTCGGACCTACCAAAGCAATGTTCTGCCCTTCTTTAATTTCTAAGTTCAAGTTTTTTAGCACCTCTATTTCTGGTCTAATAGGATATGCAAAGCTCAAGTTTTGGAAGAGAATGTTTCCTTTTACACTTTCTTGTGTAATCGAATCTACGATTTGCTCGGAAGGTTCATCTAAAATATCTAGTAAGTGTTCAGTTGCCCCCACTGTTTTTTGAATTTTGGCATAGATGTCAGCCATGCCACCCACTGAAGCACCTATAAATACCGAATAAAGCATGAAGGTAAACAATTGACCGATACTAAGTTCTCCAGCATTTATCATGAGTACACCGTACCAAATTACTGCCACAATTGATCCAAACAAACAGAAGATGATAAATGAGGCAAAAGCACCTCTGTATTTACCACCTTTTTTA
>MDTG01008082.1_pt1 | contig 15067 bp, 12 predicted proteins | sample 811421 | NCBI WGS metagenome assembly MDTG01 (sample SAMN05326645, study PRJNA326480) | marine metagenome | isolation source: seawater | place: Pacific Ocean: South East | collected 2011
ACACGTCCGTCCCGCCCGAGCACCTGGACTGGCTGCGCGCCAACGGCTTCCGCTGGTCCGCCAAGAACGTCGCGGCGCACGTCGCGGGCTACCTGGGCATGGAGCGCGCCGAGCTGCCGGCGGAGGCGACGGAGAGCGAGGCGGTCATGCACTGCCTGGCCGAAGCCTCGCGCCTCGAGCTGTTCGGCCGGCGCAGCGTGCCCGAGCTTTCTTCCATGTACCGCGAGCAGCGCGCGCGACTGTGAACTGCATTGTCACGCACCCGTACAGCGAGCAGTGCCCTCGACTGTCATGTGAGAATACATTTATCGACAAAGAAACCATGAGCACGGGGGCGGCCCTGGCCCTGATCTCCCTCGTCGCCCTCGCATTCATGGCCACCCTGGTCGCGCCGTGCGTGCGTGCCCGTACGGCCGCCGCTCAGCGCCCGCGGCTGCTGATCACCGCCCCGCACGACCTCGCGACCTCGGCCGAGGACGAGGTGGCCGACCCGTGCACGGGCGCCGCCGCCGCGGCCCTGGCCGCCTCCGCCCGCGAGGCGGGGTGGGCGGTGACCCTCCTCGCGGGCAGCCAGTACCCCGAGTTCACGCGGCGGCAGCTCGACTACAACCGCGAGGCCGTGTGGGGCACGGCCTTTGGCCGGGCGGTCGACCGGGCGCTGGCCGCCGCCAGCGCGCACGTCGACGTCCACGGCTACCGCGACACCGCGGCGGGGGTGTGGGGCGGGAGGACGCGCCCCGGGGCGCTCGTGCTCCTGCCCGTGGAGCGCAATGCGCTGCTCCGCGAGTTTGAGGCCGCGGCCGTGCGGCTCGGGCAGCCGGTCGACGTGCTCGAGGGGGGCGAGACCAATGCGCTCGTGGTGCGGGCCCGCGAGCGGGGCGTGCCCGCGATGCTGCTCGAGCTACCGTACCGCCACGCCGCCCGCGACCGTGTCAGTGCCAGCCCGTGCGCGCCGTTCGCCCCCGTGCCGGGGACGGTCGCCGCCGCGGCGGCGGCGCTGCGCTCGGTCCTAGCCCGCCCGCGACTCGGAGAACAGGTCGAGAGCGGCCTCCGCACGGAGCCGGTCGCGGCGCGACAGGTGGCTTGACCGGAGCAGGAGCTGCAGGGGGGCGGCCGTCGCCCCGGGAGTGGCCGCGGCCGTCCGAGCGGCCGCGAGCACGAGCTCCGGGTGGGTGGCCGCCGCCCACTCCCGCAGGAACACCTGGCGGGCGCAGACCGCCGTCGCCGCGGCCCCGGCCGCGGTGCGGTTGGCAAACTGCGCTCGGCACCGGGCGTCGAGTGCGTCGGCCAGCGGCCGGGAGCGGCGCCGCAGCGCCCCGACAGCCCGTGCGAGGCGCGTGTGCGCCCCCCCGGGCGCGGCGACGGCCATCGCCGTGAGCTGATCCGCGATCTGCTCCATCGTGAGCCCGTCGGCCAGCGACTGGAGCACGGCCTCCGCACGGGCGTCGCCGTGCTCGTCGGCCTCGAGGAAGCGCGCCAGCGCGACCGGTGGTCGCCGGACGGCCTCGGCGGTGGCACCCTCCCGTGGCCGCATCTCGACGAATAGGAGCGGCGTGCACACGAGTGGGCTCGCATCCAGCGCCTCGACCGCCCGCTGCAGCTCGGCCGCGAGCCCAGCGTCCGCGGGCCGCGGAGCGAAATAATCACATGGGCGTGTAAATGACGACCCCGGCGCCCCAGGGGCAGTGGGAGCGCGGCCAGCCGCCCCCGCCGCGGAACAGCCGACCATGGGCGCAGTGGCAAGGGACCCGCTCGGCGGCGGGGCCGCGGGCGTACCGTGTGACGATCGAGCGCGGTGTACAGCCTCTCCTCCAGCCGTGTGCGCCGCCGGCCGAAAAAAAAAACGGATCGACGAATCCGAGGATCACTACTCTTCGACCACCGCGGTCTTGAGAGTCAGCTTGTGCCCCTCAAACTCGAGCACCTGGGTGTCGCTCTCCTCGAGAAACTTTGTGAGCACCTGCTCGCACTCCTTTTTTTGCTTGTTCAGTGCGGTGCGGCGCTTCGACAGCTCGTTGAGCTCGCCCTTGCACTCCAGCCAACTGCGCACAGCCTCGGTGACGGTCTGGTTCATTGTTTCTTCGCAACGCACAGACTAATCGAGGTGCGGCCCCAACGCACTCGCGACTACAGACTGTACTCGAGGGCCTTGAAGCCGTCGGTGGGCGGCTCGAGGCCGAGGGTATTCTGCGAGAGCGGGCTCCAGAATGTCATCGTCTCCATCAAGACCTGGTTGCCGAGGCTGAACATCGCGGTCTTGAGGGCGCCCGGGGTTTTCTTGAGGATTTGGATCGCTCTGCTGGCCTCCTCTTTCGACCCGCCGACCACGTCCTGGAAGGCTGCCTCACCCTCCGCATCCAATCCGGACGCTGCTTTGAGGAATCTGCTGGGCTCTATTTCCTCGATCGCGCCGCCCACGGCGTCCTCAACTTCGGCGGCCACGGCCTGGGCCCCGACGGACAGGGAGTTTTCCGCCTCCATGGCAACGTCGTACGTGAGCTGTGCAGTCTTGTTGACAAGTTCCACCGAGAGATCCCCCGCGGTGCCCGACACGGTCTCCATGAGTTCGGGGAAGGACACCACGCCGTCCGCGGCCAGATCGGCGTCGAGCCCCGCCTGGAGCGTACCCGCGAACTCGGCCCCGGCCCCCGACTCGATGAGTGCGCCCACCGCCGTCTCGCCCAGCAACATCTTGGCGAGGTCGGTGGGGGGGATGCGCTCAAACATGGTGCCCAGGCCTTCGAGCGCCTTTTTGGAGACCGCATCAGTGTGCGCCTGTCTCTTGAGGAACGCTCGGAGCCCGTCTTCACCCATGGTATCCATTGTGTCCGCCAGTGCTTCATCTCCCTCGCGAAGTGTCCCTTTCTCAACGGCGGCGGCATGTGCATCCTTCGCCGCCTGGCGAATGTAATCAATTCCTGCTCCGTCGAGGTCTTCGATCAGATTCGCGACCTCCCCCCTGCCCTCCTTTTGTGCGACAAGGACCAGGTCGCTCATCGCTTTTTTCGCCGCGACCTCGGCCTCCGTTCCAGCTAACGGTCTGAACCCTTTGGTCAGTGCCCTGTACGGGTGCTTGAACACCGTGTGGGCCATGCGGAACGGGGTGAGGTGGCCGAGTGCCGCGACGGTCCCGTAGAGTATCTTGGCCGCACGGGGCTTCCTGACGACAAACTTCAGGGCCCGGTATGCGGGGTTGGCCAGCTCGGCAGCTTCCGACTCAGAAACCGCCGCCGCGGCGTCCTTGCCGACGCTGTACAGCGTGGCCGTCTCCATCGCGCCGAATGCGATCATCAGGATGTCGCCGTACGAGGAGTCGACGCTCGAGAACTTGAGAAAGTTGTCCCATGGCTTCGGCGGGGCGGGGAACTGGGAGCGGCACTGGGAATTGCCGTCCTTGCCGACGGTGACCAACTGGGCCTTGACGTTCTCCATCGTGTTATCCCCGGGGATGGAGGCGAACTGCTTGAGCTTGCACTGCCCAGGGGTGTACGTGAACAGTGACTTGGGGCACGTGTCCGGCTTGCCCTTTTGGTACTCGGGCCATGCGGTCGGGACGCCCTCTTTTTTGATACAAGAGTCGTCCGTCCACATGTACGCGATCGCCTGCCCCCTCTGCTTCTGGTGACACACCGGGGCACGCCTGCCATCGCACTCGATGTAGGAGAGCTCGTCCCCCACGCCCGTGCAGAACGTCGTTTTTGCCTTCTCGGAGAGGATGCACCCCTGTTCCGCGTCGTTCGCATCCCAGTCGGTCGGGTCGGCGGGGTCGGGGTTCGCGCCATCGTCCCAGCGCATCTTCTGGGACTGCTCGAGCTCGGGGCCGTACGCCAGGCACTGCAGCATGCGGCGGAAGTGAGGGTCGGTCCGCTTGGGGCTCTGGCCCGTCATTGCGTACTGGATCGTGTTTGCGTTGCTATCCGGGATCCGCAGTGTGCGCTGGATAATGTCCGTGCACCCACTCGTGACCAAGTTCAGCATCTGACTGCCGTACATGCTGCGCCCGAAGCTCTCCGCGAGGTCCACGCTCGGATCCTGGAACGCCTGGATGAGGCACGTGTGCAGGTCCGCGCCGCGGTCGCGGAACACGCAGCGCTTGTCGGCCTCGCACTGCTCGCGGTCCGCGGTCGCGTCCCCGCTGGTACCGATATCCTTGCACATACCCAGCGGGTCGACGTGGCTCGACCGGGGGCGACACTCCGCCGAGTGCTCCACGGGCGCCCACCGGGTGTATGCGGAGAGGGCGGCCGCCGACACGTCCTCGTGCCACACACAGCGCTGCTGGGCGTCGGCGCCGCACTCGAGTCTCGGGTGCCCAGAGTTGGTTGTCTCGCACGTCTCCTTGCTCGTGTACGTCGCGCCGAGTCCCGGGACGAGGTCCGAGGCCGAGCAGTGGGCCTTGGCCGCCTCGGCCTGTCGCCAGCAGGACGACGCGGCCAAGGCCGACGCGTGGTGCATCAGCAGGAGCTGGATGTTCGCGGGGGCCTCCTCGCCAGAGAAGACACACTCGTCGCTTTCCACGCATTGGTTATCGTCGCCGCACCCGTCGCCGCTGTCACTGCGCGCCTTGCACTCCCGCATCGCCTCGAGCAGTTTATCGGTGTCGCTCGTATCTGGGACGGCGGCCGTAGATGGAGCACACACGGAGCACGAGGCGTCGTGGCACGCTTCCTCCGCTGTCTTGCCGCTCTCGTAGGGGACTTGCTTCGGGGATCCGTAAATATCGGTACACTGCTTGCGATACTGCTTCGCGGCCCCCGGCCTGCCGGAAGACGGCAGCTCGCCCCCCTGGTTGTCGAACGTGTACGTGCGGAGAAAGCTCGCACAACTGTCCCTGAGTTCGCAAGGCTGATCCTTAGTCTCGCCGCACACGTTCAGTGCCGCACACGCCTCGGTGGTGTTCCACTCTTCGGGGCTCATATCGAGTGTGCCGCCCGGGAACTCCAGCGCGTCCGTGCACCGCGGGCCAAAGTACACGCACTGCTGGTCCGTGTTGGGGCCGCAGTCTTGTCGGCTCTCACACGCATTGCGATCACCGTTTGAGGCTTCGGGCCTCGACATGCCCGCATCGGCGCATATGGGCATGTCCGCGCCGCACTGATCGACCACGGGGCCGATCTTGGTATCCATGAACAGCGAGTGGGCCGACGTCATGTCCATGCGTTGGCGCTGGACGTTCATCGCTGCGATGCGCGTGGGGTGGCTGAGGGGCGACGCACGGATCGAGTCCATCAGCCCCGCGTTGTCCATGTCCGTCGCGGTGTACAGGAGGTTCCGCAGTGGCTGTTCCGAGTGTGCGGCATAGGCGTCGTCCGCCGTAGCGAACATCCCCTTGCAGCTCGCGATCTTGTCCGTGTCCCTCGGAACTTTCTGCGGTGGCTCTTTGGCACTCGGGGCACCCGGGGCCACTACGTACTGTGTGGTTGTGCCCGCATACGCACAAACCGCTCGCTTCAGGCTCTCCGTCAGCGTGCCTTCCACCGTCGTGTCCTCCGCCCCAATCGCGGTGATCGCATCATCGCACTTGCTGTTCGCCTCCATCATGTGTTGGGCGAGCCCCCGACGCCGACTGTTCGTAGAGCCCGTCGCATGGAGCACATCGGGCGGATACTCGATCTGACCGCACGCCTGGCGTGCTTTGTAGTACTGCTGCACAAACAGGTCCGACCGTTTATCTAACAGCTCGCCGTTGCGCAACCGCTCCACGGCGTTAAACGAGTAGGTCGGGAACGTACCTAGCTCGAGGACACTAGATGCGCCCGCGGGATTCGGGGAAGTCCACTGCATCGTCGCGTTTCTTTCGTCCACCTAAAATTCCACCCGACGAGTCGAGTATGCACGCACAGATGCCGTGTCGAGGCGATCGGCCACGGGGCCCCCCCGAGTCTCTTTGCGAAACAAACACGACGAGTGTGCCCGCTCAGATGTAAATTTACCACGTAGTATTGAAATGACGACGTGCCAGGTCTCCGAGTTCCGCGCAGCGGTGGCGCATACGTGTGCGATTCCGCAGTCAGAGGCCTGCACGTCCGCGGTCGAGCGGGCAACCACCGAGTTTGGCATCAGTTGCATCTCCGAGCCTCTCTTCGAGGGTGCCCCCCCACTGTCGCTGTACGTATGCCCCGTGTCCGACTCGGCCCTCATGCAGGCCGAGTGTCGGATCGTGGCCGACCCCGCGGCGCCGGCCGACCCCGCGGCGCCGGCCGACCGCGCGGCGCCGGCCGACCGCGCGGCGCCGGCCGACCGCGCACGAGTCGCTATCGGAAGCTCCATGCTAGTCGCGATCGCTGGGCGGTATGGGCTAGTCCCCGGTCGACCCGGGCGGGCGCTGACACGCAAAATTGGCACGGAGAGGGCCAGGCGACAAAAGGCACAGCCGTACATCGACGAGGCTTTGAAACATTTACACGAGAAGAAAGCTTTCACTGGGAACACACTCGTTACACAGGCCGATTACGACCGTGCCCTGAACACACTGGCTCATCACCAGAAGCTAAACAACGAACTCGCAGGTATTTATAATGCGTCAAATCAGATCGAAAACGCCGCGATGCGCTCCATGGGCTCCCGACGCTACGTGGACGTGACCCGTCACACTACTGTTGGTCCTTTTCCATGACCGCGGCGTTGAGCTTCATGATACGCTCTTGCTGTGCGGCCAGCTCCGCGTGACTCGCATCGAGGTGGCGCCGCACCTCGCCGAGACGCTGCCGATCTTCCTCGGCGCGGGCCCGCACCTCCAGCGTGCGGAGTGCAATCCTCTGCAAGAACTGCGCCTGGGCCATGGGCTCGGAGGACGGGGCCTCCTCTGGCTCGCCGACCTGGAGATTGGCGATCCACTCGGGCAGTGCGACGGTGGTAGTCATCGGGTCAGAGAGGCCGTGGTGCGAGCACTGTGGTCCGGGGAGGGTGGCCGGCCGCCCCGCGGCCGGCGGCCACCGTGTCGGAAAAACACCGTGACCGGGGCGATCAGTGGATAATCCCGACGAAAGGGCAAAGCGATGGCGGTCGATCTCGCTCGCCTCGGCCTGCGCCTCCCGAGGCACCTCGTCCGCGTGGGCGGAGCGCTCCGTCACCACCCCCGCACGGTAACGATGGTCGCGATGGCCGCGGGGTGCGGTGCGGCGTCGGAGGGCGCCGCCCAGCGCGAGGATCTACCACTCGTCGTCGTGATGCTCACGTGCGTCGGGCTGGCCGCCCTGCTCGCTGTGATGCTCACCGTGCCCGCGTACCGCTCGCGACTGCTCAGTATGGACGACCACAGTCTCTCGGCGTATATGGCACACCACGGTCTGTACCAGGTCGGTGTCGTAGTGACGACCATGCTGGCGGTGCTGGTCACGGAGGCGCACCTGCGGTACCGTGTTGCGGCGGCGCGGGTGCTCCTGGCCACTGCGTGTATGGCTCTACTGACAGTCCTGACCGTTCCGTGGCACACGACGGCATACCACCGCGTGCCCGCAGTGGCGCTCTACGTGTGCGTCGGTGTGGCCCAGTGGCTCTCACCGCCGCGGCCCGCAGCCGCCCAGCGGGGCCGCACCGCGGTGACATCCCTACAGGCGCTCTCTCTCGCGGGGACGGTGCTCTCGGGAGTTGCATGTGCGTGCGGCTACTGGGAGTGCTTCGTGGTTATGGAACTGCTGGGGCTGATTGCGGGGCTGTGCTCTTTCGTCTCGGTATACATTATCGACAATCCGGTCACCACGGGGCCAGTGATGGGGCCACCATCTCGCCTCCTGGTGGCTGCATCGCTCCGTGCACGAGACCCGCATATGCGCGATGCAGCGAGTCGACGGCGCATGCGAGTGACGTGTCGAGCCGGTGGAGCTCGCCCGCCTCGGCGTCCCATACGGAGACTGACACGGTGAAGTCGGCGACGTCCTCGCCGCGGCTGCTCCCCACAAACTGGGCCGCGAGGAGCATGGTCCCGGCCACGAGCGCATCGCTCGGATCCTGCTTGGCGGTGCAGACGGTGAGCAGCGTGGGGGTCCCGTCGAGCTCGTGCTCCACCCACTGGCGGCTCGTCACGATGCGGAGGCGGTCGCGGCGGCCGAGGATGTCGCGGACCTTGGCCTCGCCACTGTTCACGGACCGCATCGGGCCACACCGCTCGACCACGCGCCGTGCCGCATCGCGGAGCCACGCGCCCGCCTCGGTGAGCCGGCCTTCGAACCCCAGTGCCTCGGTCCGGGCGACGTCCAGTGGGCCGTTGTCGTGGTACGCCCCGCGTGCCCACCCGGCCGCAGTCCCCATGATCCATGCGGCGTCCTCGCTGCGCTCGGCGGTGGCCATCGCCTCCTTCAGCCGCTGGAGCACCCCACCGCACGCGGGGCGTCGGAGCGGACCGCGAGCGACGGTGACAAAGTTCGACATCGCCTTCGGGAGGCAGTGGCCCAGGGCGACCGATGCGACGACCTCCGAGATCCCCATGCACTCGGCCAGTGCGTCGTCCGGTGGCTCGGCTACCGCCATTTTGTGGCACTGCGTGTCGGCGTGGCCCATCACGTGGCGCTCGGCGGCGGACATGTACCCCTGCAGTGCCTCGAGGCGCAGCGTACTTCGAGCGGAACCACGGTCGAAGCTTGCACGGGGCAGCGATGCCAGCGGGTACCCGACGGGGGCGACCACAGACCAGAGCGAGAGGTCCTCCAGCAGCCGCGACGGTCCCACGAGCCGCCCCCCCGCCTGGTGAATCGCGAACGACCCGACAAACTCGCAGCGGGCGCGCGACACGGTCACGTTGATCGCGGCACGAGCGTTCTCGATCGCTCGGAGTACCGCCTCCTCCGCTCCCAGGCTGTCCGACAGTGCCTCCGCACAGGGGTACACGGCGTCGCTGAGGCCCATGGCAAACACATAGTCCGCCTCGCCACCCTTCTCGCCGTGCACGGTGGACACTCGGACGCCGCTCCCAGTAAAGTCGCCGGCCGTCTTGTCGGCGGTCACACGGGCGGCGCGCAGCTCCGAGACGACCTCGACCGCCTGTTGGTTCGTGCGGCACAGCACGAGGTGCGAGGTCGGCGCACGCCCCGCCCGCAGGCTCGCGACCACGTTCACGCACAGTGCGCCGATCTCCTCGTCGACCGTGTGGTAGCCGACGAGCCGCGGCCGCGGGCCGCTCGGCCGCACCGCGCGCATCGGCCGGTGAGACGTCTCACGGTACAGTGCGTTGCACGCTGCCACGATCTCGGGCGTCGACCGGAAGTTGTGCGTGAGCGGCGCCTCGACAACATCGTAGCCGACAGAGCGATACAGGGTCGCCGCCTCGGTGAGGCCGCGCGGCGCGCCGCCTCGGAAGGAGTAGATCGCCTGTCGCTCGTCGCCCACGAGCGTCAGACCGCACGGGCCTCGCCCCTGGGCGTTGGCGACCAGCGCCTGCACGAACACGTGCTGTTCCTCGTTGTTGTCCTGGACCTCGTCGACGAGGACCATGGCGACCGGCTCGGGTAGAACGAACGCGGGATCCTCGAGGCGCTCCGTGGCGTGCTCGATGCAGAGCTCGCGAGTCGTCGGAGTTGCCGGTGGCAGCCCCATGATTAGCGTCGCCATGGCGTGCATCGTCATCACTCGGGCCTCCCTCGCCTCGGTCTTGGCGAGGGCATGCTGCATCGCCGCGACCGCGATGTTAGTGAAGGTCAGTGCGTAGATCTCGCTCGGGCACACGCCGTGCTCGCGAACCGCATGGCTGATCCGCTCGGCGAGCGTCCACGTCTTGCCGGCCCCTGCGCCGGCGCTCGAGATGACCACCGCGGACGGGGGGGCCTGGATCAGCAACGCCTGCTCGGCGGTCGCCGCGGGGGCCATCGCGAGTCACGACGTTCGGGTGCATGGTCGATGATAATTCACCCTGCCGGGCCCCCGGACTGCGCCGGGAAAAAAACACGAGCCCGGGCTCGAGCAGTAAAAACTATGCACGTCTAGAAAGAGATCCCATGAGCTGCACGGAGTTCAACGAGCGAGTGCTCGCAGCATGCACTGGCGGTGACACCGTCTTTGCGGGGCCCGACTGCACCCGAGCGGTGCTCCTGGACGTAGCGGCGGCTCGGCGGTGCATTCACGGGGAGAATGACCTGAACTGGCCCCCGTTCAGTCGCTACCTGTGCCGGTCGCCACGGGACCGAACACTGGACGGAGTCTGCGCCCCGGCGCCTGGGGGGGGCGGAGCGGCCCCCCTCGCGGGCACCGCGGTGCAGGCAGCTCCCGTGGCGGACAGCTGGACCACGGGGCCCGTCGGGGTCGCGGGGGCGGCCGTCGCGGGACTGGCCGTCGGCGCCAAGGGACAGGCAGCGAGAGCGAAGCGGAAAAAACCGCCAGATCCATTTGAATTATTACGAACTCCGTCGGGTCGCATATCTATTGACGGTCGAAGCGTCGGTGGCCAGGGAAGGGGGCGCACCACGGGATCCGGTGCGGAGACTTCTACCAAGGGCAACCGACAACTACAGCGAGACTTGGAAAAACTGCAAAGGACAAACGACTCGTTACAGCAAGAGATAGCATCGACAAGACAGACCTGGAGACTGCTCGCACAAAAACCAGCTGCGGTCGCAGCGGCGCAAGCATTGGAACCGGTGGCTATAGATGGCATGACGGATAACGAAGCGATCGTGCACAGGGCTAATGCAGTGGAGCTCGCGGGCGAATATGCCGCACTAATTGCCAACACTGTCGTTGCCCCGCCCGCAATCGATGAGCATGGCGTGGCAAGTTTTCAGCTTCCACTCCAAGCTGGTACCATTGCTGACCGTACGACATTCGGATTTAAGCAACAACTCGAACAACACCCTCCGGAGAAACGGAGGAAACTCAGCAACGTCGAAGTCCGAGTCACTTTTACCGAACCAGGTCCGCCGCCAAAGCGCACACGGGCCCGTGGGCTCGCAGCTCTGCGAGCGAGACAACCCGAGCCGCGACGCGGATAGGGTGCTCTCGCCCGGCCTCCGCTCTCTGTCGGCTTGGAGAACCATTTCTCTCACTCCACCCTTTGAGTGGCTGGCTGCACTGCGTGCACATCTATAAGTTCTCACATTGCGTCTTTATTCGAGCACAACTTACGTACACCGCGCCGGCGGCGCTTCGTGGCTGCCCGCGGTCGCAGTGTCCGGCGCAGCGCACGGTCGAGTCCCGCCCCCACCCGCCGTGCGGTTGCCGAGCACTCGTCCGCGGGCATCCTCGCCCCGCACTGGTCGCACGCCGCCACTACGCACAGGTGTTCTATCTTAACCGCCGCCCTGCACGCCCTGCACGTAGCCGTGTCGCCCGGTCGATGGATGAAGTCGTGCATGCACTCCGCCGCTGACGCCTCGTACACACGCGGTATCAGCCCCGCGCCACACCCGCACGCTGCTCTGGCTTTTTCCACTGTCTCCGTGAACAAGGGCGTTTCGGGAGACCAGAAAACCGCATACGGTAGCCTCGCTGGCCACACGGGCGGCACTGTGCGGTTGCACACAGCGCATGCGAGGATCGTCGTCGTGTGCTTGGCCACCAGGCGTGCACCCAGCTCGGCGGCATGCTCCTGTTGCTGGCGCTTGATCGCGTGCGATTGCGCTTCGGCATCGCTCCGTGCATCGGGCGGTGGTGTGTCGGGCACCCGAGGGTGCGGGAGTGGCGCCGCCATCGCCACCACCGGCTGCCGATGCTCCGGTGCGTCCCTGCACAGTGTATACAATATTTGGTCGCAAAATGCTCGAACCCCTGAATTTTTTTTTCTCTGGCGCATGACAAACCACACATCACGATGAGTGCGGACAACATGATGCAAGTACTCAATATGCTCGAGAGCCACTGTCAGGGTGCCACCACCAGGGAAGAGAAGAGCCAGTGCCTGCTGCAGGCCGTGGAGGACATGACCGCACAGAGCATCCAGCACATCGAGACGGGCGGTGCCGTGCTGGCCACCGCTGCGCTCAACTGCCAGGATTCCGCAAACTTTGGGCAGTGCTCTATGGATCACGCCGCCCAGATGCAGGCGGCGGGCGGTGTCCACATGGCGAAGCCGACCGCTTCCTACTCACCCGAGGCTGGGAAGGTGATGGTCGACAGCGACATGGGCGGACCGTCGATGCAGATGTACTAGATGTGCGGTCGGCCTCGATCGCCACCGCGACGGCATCGAACTGTTCCTGCACGAGGTTGGCTCGGAGCCACTCGAGCTGCGCCTCCATGACTTTGTCCTGACGATGCTATTTTTTCGACATTGCTTGTGCGCCAGCGCGGAGGCCCGCCCACGAGTCGTACTCCACCACGCTGCCACTGGGCGTGACCGCCACGTACTGGCCGATCCACGGGGCGACGGCCGGCTGCTCGAGCAGCGCCGAGAGGCCGCGGCGCCGCGGCTCGAACTCGCCAAAGCCGTCCGCCAGCAGACCCACGACGGTCGCCCCGGGCCGCACAAGCGCAAGTGTGCTGGCGTCGGGATCCTGGGCCCCCAGGAGGACGACGTCGTAGCGCCTTGTCGCGACACGATACAGACCTCGTGGTAATGGGCAGCCCAGCTCAAAACGCACCCGGCGACCCGGGCGTGCGCCGAACCGCAGTGTCAGGGGACGCCGCCCGGTGTCCGTGCGCTCCAGGAATGTCTGCTGCATCGCCTCGCACACGGCATCCTCTCGCGAACTCGGAGTGGCACACACGAACCGGGTGACGTGCGCTAGCGACGGCGTCAGTAGAAACGAGAGGGGGTCGGTCTCGCCAAACCTTGGGTACAAGGCACGGTACACACGTGCACTGCCATGCTCGACCGAGCTCATGGCCACCGCGGCCATGGCAGCTCCGCCGTGCGTGCCGCAACCCTCTGCTCCACCCGCGCCACACAACGCCCCTTGTCACCGGGTACCGGGTGCGAAAATTAAATTACCACTACCGCGATGTATTGCAATTCGCACACTTACAACCCCCTCTTGGCCCGCGCCGCCTCCTCCAGCACGCGCTGCTGTGCCAGCTTGTACCCCGTTTCAGTTTCGTACGCCCTCCCGTCCGGCCGGGTCAGCTCACCTGCCCGAAGCAGCGCCGCCGCAGCTTCCTCCGCTGTCAGCCCCAGTCCCCTCCCACATTCTCCCCCGTTGTCCCCTCCTCCTCCGCTCTCCTTCCCCCACCACTTCGTCTCGCTCTCCTCCTCTTTTTCTTCCTCCGTCTCTCCGTCCTCCTCTTCTTCGGCGACGACCGGGACGGCGCTCCAGTCGTACTTACCGCTGGTCGTTTCCTTCATCCATGTGTCCTTGTCCTCGGCGTTCTCGTACGTATCTCCCTCTCCAGTGAAGAACTGCGCCATGGCCATCGCTGCGGTCGTCAGCGGACCGACTCGGTTTGGACACCGAGGCGCGCCATGTACATGTATTGTTGGTCGCAGTCTACGCCCCCGGGACGCCGATGAACGAGAGCGCCTGCGAGGCCGCCTCGGCGGCGCCCTTGATCTTGGCCGCCTGTTCCGGGTCGCCGTCCGCCGCCGCGGCCGCCGCCGCCCCTGTTGAGAGGTACTTGTGGACGTGCGAGACCGTGAACTCGCACTTGTCCTCCAGCACCCGATCGCAGCTCATGAACAGCGCGTCCCAGAACCGCTGGCCCATCGTTTCGACCCCCTTGGCCCAGAGCATATTGGCGGCGAGCCCCGCGACCTTGTCCGCGACCATGCCGGCGCCCGCGGCGCCCACCAGCCCGAGGCCGCCCGTCCCGACTCCGACCGCCCCGATCCCGAGCTTGAGGCCCTGGGACAGGAACGACTTGACCTCGTCGGAATTGTAGGTCACGTACGAGGCGAGGATGGCCTTCACGTCCCGGCCGAGGCGCGATCCGTCCTTGCAGGCCTCCGGCGGGACCGCGGCCGAGATGGCGTGGCAGTACAGGTGCTTGAACATCTCGGTCATGCTGAGGCAGAATGCCTGCATCGCCGAGGACGTCGCGATCCACTTGGCGAGCGCCCACGCGCCGTCACCCACCGACTCGATGTTCTGGTCCTTGAATGCCCGCTTGGTGATCCACGATCCCATGTCCCGCACCCGGCGCCCTACGGGGGCCAGGAAGGCCCGCCCCGCCCCACGGGCGACCGCACCCCCGACGCGTGCGATCTTGCCGCCGACCCTAGCCATCGGGTCGAACGCCGCCCGTGCCTTGCCCGCGACGAAGCGCACGTAGCCGTGCTGGTCGACCGTATCGAGTGCGTAGCCCGCATAGGAGGCCACCTTGGCCATGACCTTGTGCGGCACTGCATAGGGGTTGAACACGTAGTACGACGCAATGGCGTCGTAGAGGCGCTTCATGATGGGGGATAGTGCATCCAGCTTGCTCTGGATCTGCGGCGACTGCTTGCTGCACGCATCGGCGATGCGCTTCAACTCCGCGTCTTGCAGGTGGCCCGCGATCTCGCTCGCGTCCCACGAGTCGTGAGCGTCGCACAGTGCGAGGCGCAGCGGCGGGGTGATGCGTTTCTTGCAGAACTCGTCCTCGAGGAACCTCCCTGGACCGCAGCCGTGGTTGGGGTTGGTCTGCACCCGGCCGTCGCGAAATATCGTCTCCGGGTGCATCTGAAAGTCTGGCCGGACCCACTGCATCAGCGGTACGATGGCGCCCCCGGGGTCCACGACTGTCAGATTCGTGTGCTTGAAACGCATGGGTTCGCTCGCGGATACCATGACGACCTGTTGGGTACTGCGGTGCATGAGCAGAACGTGGCCGTCGTCTTGGAGCTCAAATACGACGAGCACTCGCCCGTTCATCGAGGCGTCGGGGCCTGCGAGGCCACTGACGCGCACAATGTCGCCGGGCGAGATTGGTTTGGGTTCTGACGGCGGCGAGACCGGCCCCCCATCTGGGTCGACTGCGGGTTTGCCCTCGGGAGCTGGATCCACCCGCGGCTCGGGGGGCGCGCCCATCTCCATGGGTCTGTCCGGATCGGGCCGCGGCTCGGGGACGGGTGATCGGCGCACGGTCGTATCCTCGCGCCTGGCCTCGCGCCTGGCCTCGCGCCTGGCCTCGCGCCTGGCCTCGCGCCTGGCCTCGCGCTTGGCCTCGCGCTTGGCCTCGCGCTTGGCCTCGCGCTTGGCCTCGCGCTTGGCCTCGCGCTGGGCCTCGC
>MDTG01194678.1_pt1 | contig 15067 bp, 22 predicted proteins | sample 811421 | NCBI WGS metagenome assembly MDTG01 (sample SAMN05326645, study PRJNA326480) | marine metagenome | isolation source: seawater | place: Pacific Ocean: South East | collected 2011
TTTAACACTGACATGTTCGGCACTTGCAAAAAAGTAATTATAGGAAAAGGGTCAACTCTTTTTGTTGGTGAATCTGGAAAGAACAAGAAGGAAGTTGATCAAAGAATAAAAGAAATTAAGATCGATATCGAAGAGTCTGGCTTAGAAAAAGATGAAATTGAATTACTTACGTACCGCATGCAAAGCTTGTCAGGCGGAATTGCAATTCTTAGAGTTGGAGCAGCCACTGAGTCGGAGCTTATTGAGCGGTATGACAGGGTAGACGATGCTCTTAATGCCACACGCGCAGCGCTAGTTGAGGGCATACTGCCTGGAGGCGGAGTCATGCTAGCAAGGTGTAGCTTTCATTTGAATAGCATGCTTGTTGATGAAAAAAATGAAAGTATTGCTGCGGGAATAAGAGTTGTCAAGAATGCATGTTTAACGCCGTTTAAGCAAATAATTCAAAACACCGGAGCCAGCCCGGAGATTTACATTGAAAAGATTAAAAATGATTCTAGCACTTTATCTGGTTTTGACTTTCGAAAAGGCACCGCTGGGAACATGTATGAAATGGGCATAGTTGACCCAACAAAAGTAGTCAGATGCGCTTTGGAAAATGCAGCTTCAGCTGCTGCAATGCTCTTGTCAGCCGGAAGTTCTTTAATAGAAACAAGTAAAAGTTAGTGCTGTTGCCTATTTACTAAGAGAGGTGCAAAGCTATGTCTAAAGAATTAAAACACATTAGTAAGGCAGACTTAAAAACTATTACTGAGTCGCTTTATAAGCTTGAAAAAAAGATAGCGAATGCTATTGTAACGCTTAAACTAGAAACAGAAACGCATGTTCCTGATTTAATGACGAGAATTAGAATCTTGCCGAGTGTTGCAGTTGTAGGTCAAACTGAAAAAGTTGAAAGGTACATGGATGGCGACGCGCTATTGACAATGAGCATAAAATATCTACCGAGAACTTCAGAAATCTATGGAAGCTTAAGGGCACTGTGTCGTATGATGAAAAAATTACCAGGTGTCAAAGCAGTAACAGTTGACATGTACAATAAGAAAAAAATTACGTTAAGAGGCCAAAAAATTATATTTTAGAGTGTAAAAACATTTTTTGGTGATTATAATTAATAAGATATTTGGAGGAATTGTGAAGCAGTTTTCCTGTGAAGAATTGAAAGAACTAACTGACGTGCTATTGCACAAACATATTATCGAAGTAAGAGGAAGAATTAATACGCAAAAAAGAATTAAAAGAGACCCAAGAGAGCTTGAGATTTATTTTTGCTATGTTCTTCGAGAAGCTCAAAACAGATTGTAACTCGTGTAACTCTTGTTACATCGTTGTATAATATAAAAGAATAAAAATTAAATAATTAAACTACTAAGAGGTAAAATATGCATTCTAATTTAGACACATACTTTAAAAGTGTAGGGTCACGCCCGTTGCTAACACGTCAGCAAGAGGTTGACTTAGCAAAGAAAATTGAGCAAGGTGATTCATATGCTCGCCAAGTGATGATTGAATCTAATCTGCGACTGGCAATATCAATTGCAAAAAAGTACGCAAAATACGGCAGTAACTTAGAAGATCTAATACAGGAATCAAACATAGGCCTGATCAAGGCAGTTGAAAAGTTTGACTGGCGCAAAGGCTTCAAGTTTTCTACTTATGCGTGCTGGTGGATTAAACAGTCAGTGATCAGGCACTTAACATCAGACAGCACAATACTCAAGGTTCCGTCTCACACTCTGTCAAATGCTAGAAAGATTTATTCTGTTATTAAGGAGTATAACGAAGAATTTGACATCGACCCCACCGAAGAAGAAATTGCTGAAATATTAGGGCTTAGCATTAAAAATGTTAAAAATGCCATAGCCTCAATTAAAGCCCGTCATGTAGGTTCTATTGATGAAAAAATAGGTGACGAAGGCAACAGGACTTACGCTGAAATAATACCTGATGATAACGCAGTTGACGTAGACCAAATGTTAGACAATGAAAAGATAAAGGCAATGATTGTTAAATCTTTAAGTTCTCTCTCAAAAAGAGAAGAAATGGTAATGCGACTGAGGTTTGGTATCAGTGATGTATCAGAAGACGACGTAAACATTTACACAATTGAAAAATAATTTAAACTAAAACAACAATAAGAATTAGGAGTTAACAACATGTCAATGCCAAAAGGTTTTAAATCAGAAAACGGATACGCAACATCTAAAATGTTGGGAGGGAAAACTTATCATGAAATTTCTGACATCATGGTTGAAAGCGGTTTTAAAATGAATCATTCAACAGCAAGAAATGTCTTTGTTTCATCTTTGCAAAAAATAGCCGCAGAAGTAACAGGGCTCTATGACCTCTCCCTAAACAAGAAAGAGCTTAAGAAAATCGCAATCGACCCGCGGTTTCAAGAAGTTGTCAGACATTTTATGCAGCGACGAGGAAAGAATGGATATATCGATACTTAAGAACTTAAATAACGTTACAAAACTTCACGAGAGTTTAGACTGGGATGACAACCAGTTGAACTCTCTTTTTCAGTATCTGGACGAAGTTTTTAACTCAGATATTATTACGCACCCAGAAGCACTATACGAAGAAGTTGAAACTCTCTTTGGTGAAAATACAAGAAAATGTTTTGAAGAAATATTTAAACAATCAATTTTCGAGTTAAACTTACATATCGTGGAGCCAAATTATGAAAATTGATTTAAAGTACATTTTGTCCAGAAATAATTCATCCTTAGCACATTTTATTGAGTATAATAAGATAGACTCGTATGAAGCACTTTTGTTAGTTTGCGAAAGCAGGAACTTCGTGCCTGTCAGTAGAAAAGAGTTTGAAGAGGTCATGACAATTGTCATAAATGAGAAAAATGAAAAAACAAAAGCCGAAAAACCACAAAGTAAGCCAACAAGAAAATCACAGACTAAAAGACGGAGCACTAGTTCAGCGAAAAGAAAGCGAACAGCTAGGTCTGGTCCTAAAGATGTCAAGGACACATAGCGATTTTTATTATGTCTTTGTCGACAACACAGTGAAAGAGTGGCATGTCAAAAACTTCATCAACAGAGAACATCAGTCCCAACAAAACAGTTAAGATAAATGAAAGCGTTTATCTTGACGCAGCGACAAACATGGTAATTATTGTTGTCGATCGGGTGACAATGACGCTGACTTTGCAAGAATACATAACACTGTCAACTGACATTATTAAGTCAGCCAACTATATCCAGCAGTATGTTGCAATTAAAAGCTCAATAAGCGAACTGGCTAGTAGAGGATTTATTTCAAAATCTGCACAAAGTGGCTCAGCAATATTTTAGAATTTATCACACGAACAACATAGTTATACTTAAAGCGGAGTAGCTCATGTCTTTTAAAAATCATACCCCTGGGATTAATCACGTAGGTGAGTACCAGTTGTCAGGGCACTTAATTCCCATAGATGGAAGCAGCAATATTGTAAAGTTAAAATTCGTAGCCAGTTCTATTACCTTTACTGAGTCAGGCGGCACGTTTACAGTTTATGACGGAGAGCATAACGCATCAACTGCGGTCGCCGTTTCAGCACCATGCAGAATCAAAGGTAAGTTTCTAACTTTCAAGACAACCAAAGACGCAGTTGTTGAAATTACGAATATCCCGTCTGGGTCTTATGTACAGCCTTTATATACTGAAATCACTGGCAGCTAGTCAATCTTAAATGATGTGTTTAATTACTACGCCTATCGACTAAAAACATCCGATTTAGTGCTGGTCTCAAATTTAACACTTAAAAAATATTACAGTATGAACATACCAAGCCATGGTTACTGTGTAGGTATTGTTGTGTCTGGGCCTGTAGAGTACGATCCTCCCAAGACGTCGATAGAAGGGAGGTCAATGAATATTTACTACGAAAAAATGTACAATGTTCTAATTTGTGATAAGATTATCCTGTTGAAAATAAAAGACATACAGGAGAAATTAACTTGAGTGGAAGAGAACTAAAAAAACTTATTGCTGTCTCTGGCGGTTTTGACCCTATACACGTGGGTCATGTTAGAATGATACAGGAGGCTGCAAAATACGGCGATGTATTAGTAATAGCTAATTCAGATGATTGGCTCATGAGGAAAAAAGGGTTTGTTTTTATGCCTTACAAAGAGCGCGCAGAGATCTTAGAATCGATTAAGGGAGTTTTTGGTGTCACCGAAGCTGATGATGCTGACAACACTGTTTGCAATTCTTTGACTGTTCTGCGCCCAGATGTTTTTGCAAACGGCGGCGACCGGAAGGGTAATAACACGCCTGAAGTTGCTCTGTGCGAAAAGTTAGGAATTAAATTGCTATGGAACGTAGGCGGAGATAAAATACAGAGTTCTTCTACGTTAGTGGCCAACGCTGCCAAAGTAGAATCAAGCATTGCAGAAATAACGGGATATGCAGACGGATACGAAGACGGACGAGAACACAAATGAAAATAGTTCTTTTTGACATGGACGGCACATTAACACTACCCAGGCAAAAAATGGGTATGATGATTGCTAGTGCGCTTGGTAAGCTGCAGCGAGAAGGATTTAGTGTGGGAATTGTTACAGGTTCTGACATGAAATACGTTGAAGAGCAGTGCGACATTATGTTTGACTTCTCTCCCGTAAACTATAGAACAGTTCATTATTTTCCTTGCAACGGAACTAAATATTACACATACGAACCAGCGCAAACAGAATTACACAACGTCTCAATGCAAGACTGTGTAGGGAAGGAAAAGTACAATCAAATAATTTACAAGCTTGCCGAAAATCAGTTTAGAATGAAACATACTTTGTACGGTAAAGAAATTCCCCTTACAGGTAACTTTATTGATTGTAGAGGTTCAATGATTAATTGGTGTCCTATTGGAAGAAATGCGTCCAAAGAAGAAAGAAATGCATGGTCAGATTTAGACTCGAAACATAGCATTAGGAAAATTTTACTTGATGCTTACTTTAAAGATCCGATATACGAGGAAGTAGAAGTCAAGCTTGGTGGTAGCACATCTTTTGATATCTTTCCAAGAGGTTGGGACAAAACTTATGTCATGCGACACTTAAAAGACTATGAAAGTATTTATTTTATAGGCGACAAGTGTGTTGATCATGGAAACGATAAAGAGCTTTACGAGCTTCTGCAAAAACGTAATAATTGCAGAGGATATATTACAGACGGTCCTAAAACCACTATAAGCTTAATTGACCAGATACTGGAGGGAAAATGAGCAAAGACGAAATTCAAAAGTTGGTAGAAATAAGAACGACCTTGATAAGCGAGTTTAACAAGCTAAACGAATACCAACGTGATCGCAACGCAATTATGAAACAAGTTGATCACGCAGCACTAATTCACAGCACAATTAAAAAAATTGACGATGTCTTAAGCGCTCACGTGAGTTTTTCCGAATAGAATTGATACATTTTTGAAATATTTCAAACTCCCTTATATGTATTTATAAGGGCGTATGCCTTTGGGGTTTGAAATGTTTTTATATCTTTTTTTATTTTTGGTAGCCTGTTCTGACTATTTAGTTACAAAAGTTGAATTGAGAGAACCAGACATTCTGGTGCATCCAACTGCGATAGATTTTGGAAGTCTCGTGTCCGGTCAAGAATCAGACACAGTCAATTTAACAATTATCAATACAGGTGATGATGATCTTTATGTTCAACCTATAGAGTTGTCTGGAGATGTGACTAGGTACACTCTCCGCGCTGAAGAGACTGAGTTTGTCATAGGCGCAGGAGAGTTAGCTGAAGTACCTATTGATTATGTTCCAGCGACCTTTGAAGAGAATGAAGCAAAAATAACTATTTACTCTTCTGATGAAGATGAACCTGTCGTTGAAGTGCCTGTAATTGGTTTGGGCGATGCCCCCGTCATTACAGTAGATCCAGCTGAAGTTGATTACGGCTTAATAACAATCGGTTGTGACAATGAAGAAAGAATAACAATAGGCAACATAGGCAACTTACCACTAGAAGTTACTTCTGTAACTCAGATGGTCACGCAGCCGCAGGATATTGTTTTAGAATATGGTTCGCTTCCTGCGCCACCGTGGACGATCGACCCTGGCGATGAATTGGACTTTTTAGTCTCATACGTGCCAGAAGACACAGGTATAGATTTAAGCGAAATAATAGTTCAGAGCAATGATCCTCAAACGCCCGAGGTTGTAACCGAGCAGGTGGGAGACGCTGATGTAGAACAGTGGATAACTGATAAGTTTGAACAAGAAGAAATACCTTTGCTTGACGTACTTTGGGTAATAGACAACAGTGGCTCAATGAACATGATACAATCGTCAGTTGCTTCACACATTGATGATTTCATGACTGTGTTTTTAGCGGCTAGCCCTGATTATCACATGGCATTCATCACCACAGATTCCCCTGCATTTGAGGGTGGCACTTTCTTAGACATGACAACTCCGTCACCCGAGCTCATAGCAGCCTCAATTGTCTCAGGTATTGGGACAGGCGGCTCCGGCATGGAAAGAGGAATACATTTTGCAAGAGAAAGTACACTCTCGTCTTTGTACGCAGGCCCCGGCAGTAGCTTTTTTAGAGAAGACGCAACGCTTGTTGTGATATTTGTTAGCGACGAAAGAGACCACTCTACTCCCGGATGGACATCTTACCTTACACACTTTGACAGCCTTAAAGACTCAGACAAGTTTTTGCCTGTCGCAATTGTAGGTGATTACCCGGCAGGCTGTACTTTTTCAACAGGAACTTATACCCGGTCAATTGAGTTTGGTGCAGGATATTATGATTTTGTAACGCACTACAGTGGACAGTTCTATTCTGTTTGTGCAACAGACTGGGGCATACAAATGGAAGATTTAGCTTCTACAGTGTCTACCAAGCGAATTTTTCCTTTGAGCGAGTCAGACCCAATTGAAGATACAATTGAAGTATATGTTAATGGCCAGCAGGCAGAAGAATGGGAATATAACCCGACAGAGAATCACGTAGCGTTTGCTGAAGGAAAAGAGCCTGACGAGGGCGACACAATAGAAATAATCTACGCTACATGGGGTTGTGACTAGTGAGAACTATAACAAAGTTTTTCTATCTTTTTGCATCACTTTGCGTAGGTATTCTTATTGGAACAGGACTGGTAATTCAATATGAAAATTCAACCATACAACCTTGGCAGTGGAAATCCCCACCGATAATTGTAAACTGTTACGGTGACGACTTTAACGAGCTTTATGTAGTCAGAGGCGTTGATTATTGGACCCTGCGCGGCCACCAATTCGAATTCATAGAGCAAAACCCGCCCAAAGAAGTCTGCAAAATGGAAAAAGTCGATGGTTTTATAATGCTTAAAAAGAGAAAGGTAGACCATGGCGACGGAACTTTAGCTATTACTCGCCGTGAAGTCCTCTTTGGTGAAATACGAAGTGTTGTTATATTTTTTAATCCGGGTGCATTTAAGTTAGACAACATTGTAGAACATGAATTAGGTCATGCTCTAGGTTTTCAGCACGTAGAAATAGAAGGACATATTATGCACCCAACATATGATAAGATGGGTGATAAGTTTTGGGTACCCTAACCTACTCTATGATATCCTAAAGTTTGTCGAGCTAAATACTTTATTTGGCTAGGTGATAATTCTGCATCAAATATTGCACAAGAACTTATTATGACATCGTTGGTTTCGTTAGCGGCATTGTGTGCACCCCCAAATGCAAGATAACCAGTTCCTTGGGTGCCCGGGCCTGAACCTAGTGTGCCTGAGGCTACTTCATCACCATTTAAGTAGATTTTAATACCAGTACCATTTGCGTCTCTGGTAAAAGCAACGTGACTCCATGTATGTCTGCTGCGTACTCTGCTGTTTGCAATAAGATCATAGTTGTTACCATTGTTTTGATGAAAGTATCTTAGTTTGTGATCTGAATTAAAATACAAGCTAAATCTTGCGTCATTTCCTACCCCCCCTGAATCACATACGACAATAGCGACATTGTCATTTGATGCATCTGTGTCTAATTTCTGGACATTTATTAAGCCACAAAATGACATTGCGCCTGTATATTGGAAGTCTGATGCATCATTTCTGTAGTAACTAAAATGTGAAAGACCTTCTGCCTGACCGAAGACAAAGTCAGAATCGTCTGTTGCTGCATTGTATTCTGTTAAGTTTTTTGCCGGGTTGTTTCCGGACGAATCATTTAATTCGCTACCTTTAACAAAGTTGTAAAGCCCCGTCGGGTTGAGCACTGTGTCGTGTGCATTTCTTAAAAAATTTTCTTTCATTACGGGCATTAGCTTATCCTCCACCATGCATTACCGTCAGATATAAGGTGCATACTCTCATAATCTGTGTTCATTATTCTTGTCGTTAGTCCGTCAATAGTTTCTGATCCGTTTCCGTCTACTATGACTTCTCGTCCCATTGCGAGGCTGTTGATTTTGATTGCAACTTGTTTGTCAGCAGAAGCTGCAGGTAGTGTAACTGTTACATCGCCTGAGGCACCTGCAAGATTCACTAAAACAAACTCCCAGTTTGCTGCAGTATAATTACCAGTTTTAGGTTGAGTGACAGATAGATTATCTCCGCTTCCGCCACCGCCGCCACCGCCAACAGCTGTCAAATCTACTTCGGATACGTCGTGTGACCTCCAATATATCTTCCCATCAGACTTAGTATAGAGGTAACCTTTCCCATCCGCCGGTTGGGCTGGCGTACTGACCTCGGCCGTGATGGCAATTTTACCTGCGACATCTAACGCTGATATTGGAGATGATGTTCCAATGCCAACTTGACCAGACCCTGTAACAAACAACATATGTGTGTTGTTATCACTTTCAACACGGAAGTTAATTAACGATTCAGATTGCTGGTTGACTACCACCTCTGGCACTGCACCATCCAATCTCAACCCTTCTCTCACTACGCCTTGATCGTTACATTTAAAAACAATATGTTTATTGATCGTTTTATTTTCAATTACGATATTGTCGGAATTGTTGATTCCGATTTCTGCCTTTTCAGCCGCATCGTCAGCAAAAAAGATTGTCGACTCTGTCCCGTCCAGCTTCATACTGCCGCCCACATGCAAAGCCTTGTCGGGTGTGCCTACTCCATTAACGCCTAATCTGTTTGAGGATGCATCAAACTTCATTCCGGGGTTTCCTTGTCCGGAGCCATTACCCTTAACAACAAAATCTATGTTGTTGCTTCCATCATTAAGCGTAATTTCGTGGGGTGAAGAAGCATTTTCCTCCAGCGTAATCATTGCTTTGCCGCCAGCCTTTAGGACTATCTTATCATCAAGAAAGTTGATGAGTGTATCTTCATCACCGTCATGCTTGATAGACTGCTTAACCAGTATTGCATCGCTTGCTATTTTTAGCTCTTCACTTCCTCCAGCTGCAAACGTTATGTTATCATTTGAGGGAAAATCCATGTATGTGTTCGAATCACCAAGATGCTGAAGTCTTTGAGATATCGCTATATCTGATGTATGAGAAGAGTTATCGATACCAACGACAAACGTACCAGCACCCATACTGTTTACACCATCAGGCCCGAAGCCGAAACGACCATCAGCCCGGGCACGGAAAATAACATCGCCATCTCCGTCTTCCATTTCTAGAAGCCGGCTGCCCGAACCATTTCCGTCTGTAGCTAATTTCATTACGTGACCGCTTGAGTTCTCGTCGTTATCAACGACCATGACGTAGTCAGATAGATTTCCTAAAATTACTGCAGATCCTGTCACAATTAAGGCTTCATTGTTTACCGCTGAACCTGAGACAATGATGCCTTCATTGAATTTCATCGTCGCGGAGCCCATATTTTTTATTTTTGGCATTTACATTCTCCTAACATACTATAATTATTCATTAAATAGGAAAGGTGAATAATCGTGTCAAAGAAAAATTGGGATCAAATGCAGCTAATATCAACTCATTACGTCATGGCGAAGCAAGTTGGCTATCACGGAAACTTGTTTGGAGGTGTTATGCTTTCATGGCTTGACGAAGCTGCAGCTGCTTTCGCATGTCAGGTTGCTGATACAGGCAGGATGGTGACAAAACATATATCAGCAGTAACTTTTGAGCAGCCTGTCCGACCTGGGCAATTGATCAAGATATACGGCCGGTGTGCTAACATTGGAAAGACATCTCTGACAATTGCAATTGAAGCGAGAAGACACAGTATTTATAACGGTACTCAAAAAACGGCGTGTAAATGTGAGATGGTTTTTGTTAGAATAGATGGTGATGGTGAACCGGTGCCGATTGCACCGCACATCCACGAAAAAATATCAAATCAGAAGGATAATAATGTATAAAACTATAGTCATTGATCCGCCTTGGAAAAAGTCAACTGGGGGTGTAGGACACAAGTCGTTGCAACCGTCAACACACTATGCAGTTCAAACGAAATATGAAATAATTGAAACCATTAACAACTGGTTTGTTCAGAATCCAATTGCACCCGAATCACACCTCTATATGTGGGCTGTTAATTCTTTTACAGCGGGGGCAAACCAGGGCATTGATCCTGCACTTGAAGTTTGCAAACGGATAGGCTTTAAACCTGTAACACTGATACCGTGGATTAAAAAAAATGTTGGAAGCCCCACACCATACGGTATGAGATACACTGAGATGTGCATATTTGCTGTTAAGTACGACAAGGGTGCTGGAAGGAGAACAAGATATTCAGGAACTAACGAGGTTGAGTCTGTCCCAAATGGAAAAGGCTTGTGCAGTTCAAAGGATTATGTTATCGCTGATAGAAGGCAACACTCTCGCAAACCTGATGAATTCTATCAGTATGTTCAATCTAGAAGTAAAGGGCCGTATTTAGATTTGTATTCTAGAACTAATCGGCCAAATTGGACGAGTGTTGGTAATCAAACAGGAACGTGGAAGATTTAAAAGGAGTAAGAGATGTCAAGTGTACTATCGAGCTAAGGAAAAAGCCCTCAACAACGGTCGTGTTTATCATGTCGTTGCCATTTTGCGACGCAAAGGTCGTGTTGTCAAAATTGGAGAAAATACTAGCAAAACTCACCCGAGGTTCAAACGGCAATATGCAGATGGGACCTGGGGGTCACACATGCACGCTGAAATGAACGTCTTGAGATTTGCACAACCGGGTGATGAGATTGAAGTCATGCGATTTAAGAAGTGTACACATGCCATGACAATGGCAAAACCTTGCAATCATTGCACTCAAGCAATGATTAGCGCAGGCATCAAGCGTGTAAAGTATACTGACTGGAGTGGAAAGTGGATTATAATGAACCTATAGTCGAAGACTACGTGAGACTAATTTTATCTGATCTTCATCTTGGCAGTGTACATGCTCAAGAAAGCAGGATATACAGCCTACTTAAAAACGTAGACTATGATGAGTTAATTCTTGCAGGGGACATTATTGAATTCCTAAGAAAGCCAGTTTTTACAGAAGACACACACAAGATATTTGAGTTAATAATAAGCAAAAACAAACCTGTCATTTATATTGTCGGGAATCATGACGACACAATGATGTCATTTGTAGGCGCCAGGCTGAGTAATGTAAAGTTCATGAGAAGTTATGATTTCAACTACGATAATCGATCTTTCAGGGTCCAACATGGGGACGAGTATGATTCGGGTGTTGTCAAGTGGAGATATACAATAGAGTTTATATCATTTATTCAAAATATGCTCGAACGCGTCTTTGGTGTTGACTTGACAACATGGTGGGCAAACCGGACGATTAAAAAAAGAAAATTAAAAAGAATTTGGGATATTGTGAAGTGGAATGAGAAGGCTGATGTTTTTATCATGGGGCACACACATAATCCAGAAGTCTTAATATGGGTTGACAAAAATGAAAAAATTAAAACATACGTAAACACCGGGGACTGGGTTAGTAATTGTACGTTCGTATTGATTAAAGACGGACAAGTTAGATTGAGAAAATGGGAATAGAGGAATGGGAAGAATAGTAGAATTTTTTAGTCACAACATGATGATCGCAATGTTTCTTTTTATGTGTGGTCATGTGCTAGCGTGGTATACACACAATTCACAGTTTGTTTGGGATTTTTGGAAAGATCGTCCAATACTGGCGAATGTTCTTTTTGGTTTGCCTTGCGGCCTCCTTTTCTGGTACGGTACAAAGTACGCAGTGGCAGCAACAGACCTTTTGTGGACGAGCAGGTTTGTCGCATTTTCATTATCATATGTGACTTTTCCCTTAATGACTTGGTGGTACATGGGCGAGTCAATGTTTACAGCAAAAACGCTTGCATGCACATTTCTAGCATTTATGATTATTTTTGTGCAAATATTTGTGAAGTAGTGTAATAGTTATAGTTCAGAACAGGAGGTAGTCATGAAAAAAAGACTCACAAGAAGACAATTACAAAGAATCATTAATGAAGAGCTGGAAAGCCTTGACCATCAACAGAATGAAGGATTTTTTAAGGGCGCTGCTGCAGCAGCATCACGCTACCTACCAGGCGGAGGCGTTGCTCTTGATTACGTAAGGTCACAAGCATTCGAGCGCATTGAAGAAAAACTCGAAGATCTCGAGCGCAGAATCGCGATGTTAGAACAACGCCCATAAGCGGTGTTATATTTAGAAAATTACTTGTAATTCTGCACACAGCAACATATATTATATCATTCGTTCTTTTATAATCTGGGGGCGTACCGGTTTCGACGGGGTATGCTATGAGTGTTGTGGTGCATGTAGGTGAGATTCCACCTTAAGAGTTCAAAAACAATAGTCGCAAACAATAACGACCACTACGCATACGCACTAGCTGCGTAAGCCGTCCGGGGTGTGGATGCTCTGTAAGCATCTTGGGCGTGTTTGACAGGGCTATTCCTGAGGTCGCCGGCTGGCGGGTAGGTCAAAGGAAGAAAAATAACATAATCATGCTGGGATCTTTAATCAAGGGTGAGTCTCTTCCTGATTAAAGATTTGTAATTGAGAACAAGCATGTAGGACCACTACTTGAGTTGCTGCGGACGCGGGTTCGACTCCCGCCGCCTCCACCATTTTTTAAACCTCCTTTGGGAGGTTTTTATGTTTTAGTAATTTGCTTTTTGCGAGATTATTCTATAACGATAGGATATTTATTAGGTGAGGTGCTATGCGTTTAATTGAATCAAAATTTAATGTAATTGGTGGAAAAATGATGTTATCAGAAGGACTCAGGTATCATCTAGATCATGGTTTCCGTCTGCATGATTGTTTATATAGGCCAGGCTCGCAGATGTTCTTAAAGACCATCTGTGAAGCACGAATGTTATACAAGAAAGGCATGCTACAACTTACACTTGAAGATCGTGAGTTGATGAGCACAGACTTGGGTGAGTACGGTGTCTACGAGGGTCGAAAGGTAATGCTCGACTACCCAATCGAAGCCGAAGTTGACGAGATGCACGAAGCAGAATATCGCGGACGCAAGGTTAAATTGAACAAACCAAAGCGCGGCGGGTCCAAAAAATTCTACGTGTACGTTAGAAATCCTAAAACGAAAAACGTTAAACGGGTATCTTTCGGGGCAAAAGGTATGACAACAGGCCTCCGTGACCCGAAGCGCAGCAAATCTTTTGAAAAACGTCACCGCTGCACCCAGAAAAACGACAAAACGAAACCGGGTTACTGGGCATGTCGCATTGGCAGATATCCAAAAGTGACAGGAGCCCCTTACCGGCGATGGTGGTAAGATGAGGCTTACAAGAGGTCAGCTTGACAGGTTAATCAAGATCAGCCTTTTATCTGAGGAGAACATTAATGATCCTGCGAGACGAAAAAGAGCACAAAAGACTAGACAGATAAAATCAGATTATATAGCAAAAGAAGCATCAGATTTAAAATCTGCGTTTACTAGTTATGTTAAACAGCAAAAAATTCCAAAAACTAGTCGACTACTCCCACTAATCCAAAAGCAAATTAGACAGGATGGAGAATCATTACGTAATATCATGCCACTTGGCCCAGGCGGTGTCCGCGCTAACACGACGGCCTTTGAAAAAGCGTTCGCCGTCCTCGCCAGTTCAACATCTTTTATAAGTGAATTTGAAAATGCTAAAAAAGAAATTATCGGATTATTGAACAACGCTCCTTTTGTAGATCCTCAGTACGGATTCTCTTCTTACCAACTGAGTAAAGTATGGAGCAATCATTTGTACCCTTACATAACCTCTAAGACTCAAAACTTTGTAGCAGCAATACAACCCCTTAAAACATACGTAGGTAGTCTACCGAATCGACCGACAGAAAAAGACTTAAGTGATTATAATAATTTCTTTATGAGCGCAGGTTTAGCAAAGCAATTTGCAGAACTTGCTGCAGCAGTAACATTAGATTCAATTTATGACCGTGCAAGTAAAACAGCGAAAGGAATTGCCGCAAGGGCTAGCAAATCCGCATACCTAGATACACCCGTAGCACCCGGCTCAGATCAATTAATTAGAGATAAATTACAAAAAGAATGGATGGGTATACATTATCTTGATGCATGGTCAGGAAATCCAACAGATTCCTACTTGGAAGAAATGATTAAATTTGTAAATCAACTTGCTGGAAAGCGATCAAAGTTTGAATTTGCAGCAGTAGGCTACCCTAGAGATGCGAAAGCAATTAATGACTCATTTGGTCGAGGAGGCTCCATAGGGTTTATTTTAGACGGCTACATAACATATCTAGATAGCGGCGACGCTGGTTCATCAAAGGCTGATTCATACAAACAAGGCGGACCGCGAGCAGACGGTTCATTTGTTCGTTATGCACGTGACTTACGAGAAGCGCCAGTATACGATTTTGAAAAACTTAGCAAGTACATGAAGTCTGATGAAGCCGCAGGGTATACTGAAGTGTTTGTTGACAATTCAAGAATTGATTCTATCATTGCAGACTGGAAAAAGGTCGCATCAAACTTAATAGAGAAGTGGCCTAGTGTATCAAAAAGACAAAAAAGTTTTGATGTTAAACAACCTGCAATAGAATTGGCAAAAAAAATTGGTCCAATGATTAGTAAAATAGCAGCAGCAAATATTGATATCAAAAATAAGTCATTTGAAA
>MDTG01268881.1_pt1 | contig 15067 bp, 11 predicted proteins | sample 811421 | NCBI WGS metagenome assembly MDTG01 (sample SAMN05326645, study PRJNA326480) | marine metagenome | isolation source: seawater | place: Pacific Ocean: South East | collected 2011
AATTTAATACGACCAGCAACTGCTCCTGAAACAATTGTTGCTGCTGTAGCAGCAAACATTCCTTGGAATAGGAAGTCTGTCCATAAACTGTAACATCCATCCGCATACCCAATGCCAGCATCCGTTGCAAACATTTCATTTAAAGGTAATGCAGCTGCACAGTATCCAAAAATTCCATTAAAATCGCCTGGATACATTAAACCAAAACCTACAAAAGCATAGGTAAGTAGACCGATAGCGATAATACCAGTATTTTTAAATAAGATGTTTACTGTGTTCTTTGATCTTGTTAACCCCGTTTCAAGCATAGCAAAGCCCAAATGCATAATGAATACTAGGAATGTAGCAACCATCATCCAAATGTTATTTAACCAGTAAAGCTCCTGAGACGGACCTTCACCTGCTAAGCAATACATAGGAGTAAATGCTAATAACGCAAGAAACGCTGTAGCAAATTTATTTTTCTTACTCATAAGAATATCCTCTTTTTTAAGTTAAATACTTAGTTATGGTGATCTTTATATGCAGAACGCATGCCATCTTTAAAATAAGTTAAAATTAACATAATGACGCATGATTTATTAAAACTTTGAATCAAATTAATAAAATTAAGTAATTCAATTTTGTTATTATTATATATTATATTACATATATGTAATTAATAAATTAAATATACCTTAAACGTAAGAATTTAATAAAACTAAGCCTGATCTTGAATTAAAGCTTCAATTTCTTGAATTTTACCCATTTTGAGTAATTTACTAGAAAATTCCTCAGCTTTAGTTATATCGATTAAAGAGATTGCGCGCTCTACTGCAGGCGCACTACCAATATCTATACTTAAAGTCCGCAATCCAATTCCTAATAAAAAAGGTATCATATGGGTCTCAGTAGCAAGATCACCACAAATCGAAACAGGCTTACCTGCCCGTTTAGCTGCAATTACAATACGATTTATAGCTCTTAAAATAGCCGGATGATGGGATTTGTATAATTCTGAAACTTGCTCATTAGTTCTGTCTACAGCCAACATATACTGAACCAAGTCGTTTGAACCTATCGACAAGAAATCCGCCTCAGTAGCCAACTCCTCGGCCACCTCCACAGCTGATGGCAGCTCCATCATAACACCTAATTGAATCTGCCGATTAACCTGAACTCCCTTGCCTTCAAGCTGATCCATACACTCAAAAACAATTTCTCGAGCTGCTATAAAATCATCCACTGATGCAATTAACGGAAACATTATACGAGCATCAGCCTTAACCCCAGCCCTCAAGAAAGCACGTAATTGCTGACTAAATATATCACGATTTTGCAATGAAAAACGTATGGCTCGCATTCCTAAAAAAGGATTAGCCTCAGTAACATTTGAATAATAAGAAAGCATTTTATCACCCCCAATATCCAATGTCCTCAAAGTTACCGGCAAACCATTCATAGAATCAACTAAACGTGAATAAATATGAGTTTGCTCCTCCTCTGATGGAAAATCATTTCTTACTATAAAGGGGAATTCTGATCTATATAAACCAATTCCATTAGCTTTGAAATGACGGGCAGGCTCTAAGTCAGATAGAAGATTTATATTCGCCATAATCTCTACAACCTCTCCGCATGATGTCCGCCTGACATCTTTAATATCTGATGCGTCATTCAAGATATTCCAAGTCTTTTCTAGCTCCATGTATTGATTTAATATCTCATCATTGGGATCAAAATAGATAATTCCCTGGGATGCATCCATGAGTAGTGGCAGTTCATCAGGTATAGAATCGAATAAATCCCGACTAACTGCAACCATCGGAATTCGCAAAGACCTACAAATTATTGCATTATGAGAAGTAACTCCACTACATATAATCAACCCCTCCACATTTTCAGCAGAAAATTTTAATATATCTGAGGGAAGTAGTTCTTTTACCGCTACAATCTGTCCACTATAATCCGAGTTCGACTCTTCATTAAACGATAGATTACGCCCCAATCGTTTTCCCAAATCTTTAACATCAAGAATCTTTTCTTGAATCATAGGAACCGTACTATTAGAAAAAATTTGTACATACTCATTAACAACAGTATTAACAGCATAAAGCGCATCAACACCATCAATGATTAATTCGCGAATACGCCCGGTAAACTGTTCATCTTCAAGTATCAAAAGGTGTGCACTAAAAATAAGAACAGCCACATCTGCTAACTGTTCACTTGTTGTTACCTGTAATTCTTTAATTTGATCAATGGTAAGCTGTAGCGCAGACTCAAATGCATTAATATCAGCACCTAATGATTTCGGGTGATATTCTTTATCATAATCATCTACCCTAGTATCAAGAACACAAGAAATACCCTTCGCAACACCTTTACTTGCTGCTCGACCACGTAGAATATCTTTTGAACATGCAATAGATGGGGTTTCTTCAATATCCAGGCCTTTTCGAGCCTCTTTAAGCAGCTTTACGCTTTCAAACATAGTCGCTAACTGCGTGGCAATCGCCCTGAGAGCAGAAACATCGTTTTCTTTAAAATAATCACATTCGGTCGCCTGAAGAACAAGCACGCCAATTTTCCTTGTTCCCCTCATAATTGGCACCGCTAAAAATGCTTCATAATGTTCTTCTTTAATACCCGGAAAAAATTTATAAGCAGAGTCTTTTGATGCTTGTCCCACACAAATTGGGCGAAGCTCTCTCAATGCTTGGCCCGTTATACCTTCCTCTAAAGAAAGTTTAACTGAGCCAACTGCACAAATATCTAAACCTTGTGTGGCTCGTAAAAAAAGCATTTTCTCGATTTCATCATATATATAAATCGAACAAACATCGGCCGCCATATGTTCGGCAATCGAATAAGCAACATCTTGGAGTAAAACACCTCGATCTTCGCCTTCATCAGCAAATGCTATTCTTTCCGCTATATCACAAATCAATTCGATGTTATCTTTCATAACTTCCTTAATTCATCTAGGATATGAAAAATTAAACTAAAGTCAAAATAAGCGATAAAGCAATTTCAACACTCGACCTAGTTTTGTTACTACAATATATTGTTGAAATATAAAAGGAATTGGCAATTGGGAATAAAAGATAAATCTATTAATAGGCTTCTTGATGGGTATCAACATATGATTGCCTCGAGATTAACTGATAAGATGCAAGCAGACGCTGCCCAGCGCGGCGAAGTATTCTTCTACATTCCCTCGGCAGGACATGAAGCTAGCGCGTTATTTGCACCTTATTTAACCTGCAATGATTGGCTACATCTTCACTACCGTGACCGAGCACTTGCTTATGCTCGAGGTGTAAAATATAAAACAATTTTCGATGGCCTTTTCAGTAAAGCCTCCTCAAATTCTTCAGGCAGGAGAATGCCTGCCTTTCCATCCAACCGAGAGCTAAATATAATGAGCACGCCAACCTTAGTTGGCAGCAATGTTTTACAAGCTGTTGGAGTAGCTCATACGCTTAAGCAAAATAAATCGAACGACTCTATTGTTCTAGCATCAGTTGGTGATGGAGCGACTCAACAGGGTGATTTTTATGAAGCAATAGCTGAAGCTGCCCGAGAAAAACTTCCTGTTCTATTTTTAATCGAAGATAATAGATATGCTCTATCAACTCCCACAGAAGGAAATACATTTTACTCCCTGGGAGATAAGGAATACGCTTCAACCTTCTGTGGCATATCTATACAAAGAATTAATGGATCCGATCCAATTGAGACAGATGTAAATGTTAAAAAAATAATTGAGTCAATTCGTAATGAAGGTTCGCCAAAAATTCTTCTTTTCGAAGTCGAAAGGCTCTCCAGTCATACTAACGCTGATGATCAATCAGTTTACAGAAGTGAATCAGATTTAAAAAAAGCAATGGAAAATAAAGACCCATGCGCCATATTAAGACAGTACTTAATTAAAAATGGTTGTGATGAAAAAATGATGCTTGAAATTGAGGAAAAAATAGATGCTGATTTAAAAACCGCCTTTCAAGAAGCTAGAAAAGAATTAGCTCCTAAGCCAATATTTACCGCTAAAAAAGCTCTTCCTGCACAAAAATCTGAATATTTAGGAGCTGAGAATTTACGCGATTTAACAATGCTTGAATCAATGCGAATTGCATTAAAAGATCAGCTGAGATCAAACCCAAGCACATTACTTTTTGGTCAAGATATTGAGGATCCAAAAGGTGACGTTTTTGGCTTAACCCGAGGTTTAAGCAGAGAATTCCCTGAACAAGTAAGAAATAGCCCACTTGCGGAAAATACTATACTTGGAGTTGCAACAGGATGGGCGCTAACGGGACAACGCGCAATTGCATTTATGCAATTTGCAGATTTCTTGCCCGTTGCATACAATCATTTATTATCTGAAATTGGTGCAATGTATTGGAGAACTAACGGAGAGTGGGAATCTCCAATTACTATTATTGCAATAGCAGGGGCATATAGACCTGGCTTAGGTCCATATCATGCACAGACTCTTGAATCTATTTGTGCTCACATTCCTGGTATTGACGTATTTATGCCCTCAACAGCTGCCGATGCAGCCGGACTTCTCAATGCCATTGAATGCTCCGGTCGTCCTTCACTTTTTCTTTTCCCAAAAAGTCTAATTAATGATCGATTAAGAACAACATCCGCCGATATAAGCAATCATTATACACCTATTGGAAAAGCAAAAATTCAACGTGTGGGCCAAGAACTTACTCTTGTTAGTTGGGGAAGTACAATGCCCATTTGTGAAGCGACTGGAGAAGCTTTTGCAGCAGCTGGTATTAACATTGAAGTTATAGACTTAAGAACTATATTTCCTTGGGATGAAGAGGCTATTATTAATTCTGTCAAAAAAACCAAAAAACTTTTGATTGTACACGAAGACAATCGTACATGCGGAATGGGAGCAGAAGTTGCAGCTTCGATTACTGAAGTAATTAATGAGCCTATACAAATTCAAAGAGTTACTAGACCTGATACATATATACCTTATGATTTTAGCTCCCAACTAGAAGTTATGCCATCATTTAAAAAAGTAGTAGAAGCTTGCTCGCAGATGCTTGAAGTTGATGTTCACTGGGAAAAAAGTAAATCGCAGAAAGATGGAACGTTATTAATTAAAGCAATTGGATCTAGCCCTTCTGACGAAACTGTAACAATTACTAATATATACAATGAAGTCGGGGAAGAAGTGTCAGAGGGAACACTTCTTGCTTCAGTGGAGGCAGATAAAGCATCTATGGATATCTCAGCTCCAGTTAATGGAAAAATTATTGAACTATTTGCGCATGAGGGAGATAAACTTGCAGTTGGCCAACCTCTTCTGACGCTAAAAACAGCAAACGAAATAGATAATAAACCTATTACCGAAGAGAATTCAGGCACACCTATTCTTAAACGAAAACGACCTACAGCCAACCAAGAGAAAGCGACTCCATTAACAAATATTAAAAAACCTATATACCTATCCAATATTTCAACAATTCTTGGCTCAAGGCATCTAACAAATGATCAAATCCTTCAAGGACATGATGGGTGGGATTCTGAAGCAATTCGCAAAAGAACAGGAATTGAAAATCGATATTGGATTTCTGAAAATGAAAACGCCCTATCTCTCGCAGTAAACGCTACAAAACAACTACTTGAGAAGGAGCAACTTGATATTTCAGAGATCGGAGCAATTATCTGCTCTACCGGAACCCCTCCATCAATGACACCCTCACTAGCATGTCGGGTACTCAATGAACTTAGCCCTTCGAAAGGAGAGGTTCTGATGCAAGCGCATGATGTAAATGCTGCCTGCTCCGGCTACCTTTATGCATTACAATCTGCCTTTGACTTTATAAGTAATGCGCCTACCAAGAAAGTGATTGTAATAACTGCAGAGACACTATCTCCAATGGTAAATAAAGAAGATCCAAAAACATATCCATTATTTGGAGATGCGGCTACAGCTTCTCTTATTTGCTGTGAAGAGAGACCTGGATCAATTGGTGTTAAATTAAATAGACCTGTACTTTCAGCAACAGGTGTAGATCCCAAAGTTTTATATGTACCCAATCTAGGAAGTGATGAATTTATTGAAATGGAGGGTCTTACAGTTTTTAAATTGGCGGTAAGAAAAATGATCGATATGCTCGATAAAGCATGCGCATACAGAGGAATAACAACCGAGGAGCTTGATTACATTGTGCCACACCAAGCTAATGAGCGTATTATCGAAGCTATAAGAAAAACTATAAACTGCCCATCTGGAAAAATGTTTAATCATATCTCTAAATATGGTAACACTTCATCAAATACTATTCCCATTGCGCTTAACGAGCTTATGCCAAAACTACCAAGCGGGGAGCGAGTTGGTTTAACTGCATTTGGAGGTGGATTTACTTTTGGTGCAGCAGTGATAGAGAAACAATAAGTAAATAACCTGTACCTGCTTACTTATTTTCTATTGAACACTTTCTGAAAGTTATAGAGGTAGAATTAATACAATAACGAAGTCCTGTTGGTGGTGGTCCATCTGGGAAAACATGTCCTAAATGGGCATCACAATAGGCACATATTACCTCTGTTCTAATCATACCATGCGATAAATCTTTTTTCATACTAAGTGCTTCAGCAGATACAGGCTCAAAATAACTTGGCCAACCACAACCCGAATCAAACTTTGCATCAGAATGAAAAAGCTCTTTATCGCAACAAATACAACAATATACTCCATATTCTTTATGATTCCAATACTTACCAGAAAATGGTCTTTCAGTTCCAGACTGACGCGTCACATAATACTGCTCTTCAGACAATATCTCTTTCCATTCGCGATCTGTTTTTTTTAACTCTGACAAATTCTTTTCCTCACTAATTGCATCAAATAAAATAACACCATTAATCATGCACATTGAAAATAAAATTTTAGTAGACTTAGCTAAATTAATCATAATGCTGTAAAACTTACATAATCAGTCATATTTTTCAGCATATAACTATATTATAAATTAAATTGCTCATTTATGCATATTAACGATATATAACAAACATGCATGGAGCAAATGACTGGGTTAATATAGATAAAGACGAGGCGCACTGCAAAAGAGAGCGAGAAAAAGCGCGTACTTTAAGAAAATCCGCATGGTGGAAACATCGATTATCTATCAAGGAGTGTTATTATTGCAAACAAAGTTTTGAGCCTGGTGAACTTACAATGGATCACATACTTCCAATAGTAAGAGGTGGAAAAAGTGTTAAAAAAAATTGTGTACCTGCATGTAAAAACTGCAATAACAATAAGAAATATTTAACTCCAGCTGAAATAATTATGAATCAAATAAATGCAGAAAATCAAAAAAGATCCATCTGATCAGTTGAGGAGAATTGAGGAAATTGAAAAGGCTTTTTGCCAACTAATTCTGAAAGATCCTCCATAGATATTCCACCCCCGCGCAACTGAATAGTTTCAATTATTTTTGAAAATAACATACCACAGTACATACTATCTTCCTCGGCCCTGTGAAAAGTCCCACTCGGAAATTCAAAATGACGAACCAAAGTCCATAATTTATAGTTTGCTACCCCTGGAAAAACTTTTCTTGCTAAACTTAATGTATCCAAGACAAAGCCCGTCGGCGCTCGACTATTTAATCGATTTATATCTGCAAGTAAAAATTTAAAATCAAATGAAGCATTATGCGCAACAAGCGGAAGATCTCCACAGAAATCAGTAAAATCATCTAATACTTCTTCAATGAAGGGTGCATTTACAACCATTTCATTCGTTATCCCATTTACCTGAGAGGCATCATCCGGAATTGGTATTCTAGGATTAATTAATTTTCCGAATCCAACTTCTGGCTTTGCCCCTTGAAATCTAACAGCACCAATTTCAACAATTGCATCTTTATTCGGTGTAGTTCCGGTTGTTTCTAAATCAAATGCAATAAACTCCATATTTCTACCTCGATGGGATTGGCTACTAGAACCTGGAAAACTCCAAAAGAATAATGTAAAATATATAGTTCTTAAAGACTGCTATTTGCTCGTTCAAGCTCTCTTTCTTCTCTTGTCATACCTCTATCATCAACCTGTGTTGCCTTTACTGTTATAACAAGATTTTTTTTCTGATTTCTAGAACCTTCAGATCTAAAGAATCGACCTATATATGGCAAATCACCTAGAAATGGAACTTGATCGCGGAAAGTCTCAGTACGCTCATCAACTAGACCGCCCATTACAACTGTGCTACCATCAGAAATAGTGACTTGCGTTTGAATACTACGTTTTTCAAAATAAGGCATACGTGCAATTAATTCTTCTGAATTACCAAATAATTGAGAGACGTTGTTGCCGCCGGACTCATACGCATTTATACCAACTAAATAACTATCGTATCCAAGAAATTTTGTGATTTCGGGCTGCAAATCAAGATCAATTGTGTTGCTTTCAACATCCACAACAGGAGTCACCTTTAGAACTACACCAAGATCGTACTCTTCCCAATCTTGTGGCTTTACAACTGGAGCCGTGCGCTGACCTGTTTCAACGTCGTAGTCCTGTGGATATCTATGAACTTCTACAACACGAATAACCGCTTCATTACCACTCTTCGTTGTAACTTTTGGCGCAGAGAGAACATCCGCTGTTCCTTCTTGTTCCATTGCGCTAATCGCTAAATCAAGAGGTAAATCATTATAATTCTGAAAAACTAATGTAGCAGGAGAACCACCCATTAGACTCAACAAACCTGACTGAGCTGTTGCATCAAAAGCTGCGGTATTATCTCTTAATGAAGTTCCAAATAAACTTTGGCCTACATTATTTACAGGAGTAATTGTTTTAGCACCTGATTTAGGGTCTGTATATATAGTATTACCATTTACACCAACCGTGCCACTATTGACCGGATAAGTACTACCTCGTGTAAAATGAGTCCCCCCTTGCTTTAAAGAAAAATCAGCAAGGTCTCCATCATCATAAATAGTCCAATCAAAACCAAGCTCTTCCAATGCGCCCTCATTATACTCAACAAATTTTGCTTCTATTTCTACCTGCTGGGACCTTCTCTTAATAGCCTCTTCCTTTAAGTCATATAGAATATCTTCTACTTGGCTTATGTTTTTCGGTGTGTTTTTGACAAATAATTTATGGAAATTTGGCTGATACACTGCAGAGGAGCCTTGAGGCCAATCAACAATTGAAAAGAAACTTACAACATCTATTGGACCCCCAATGCTTGTTGTTGAAGTATCGCCAAATAAATCATCAATATCACCGCCAGAATCATTAGATAAATTCTCTAACTCTTGACCAACTTCCGGAATCACATCATATGAAACTAACTCTAATTCACTTGGTGCAACATAACCTACAGGCATAATAGCTACAGCATTACTCTGTATTTCAAACTTTAACGATGCCATCTCAGTGATATATTGGAGAGCCTCAAATAGACTTAAATCACGAATAGAAATGGTAATACTACCCGTCATCATTTCATCCATACCCAAAGTTAATATATTAATGCCTTGTTCATTTTGCCTACGACAAGTTTCAGTTAAAAACAAAACGACATCACGAATATCAGCATCACGAAAATCTAAACTTGGAATTTGAATTGACTTAACACGCGAACTCATTTCTTCAACAGCAATATCTTCAGCAGATTGAGCCTCATCCTCGTTACCTGTTACAGGCAACCCAAATACATGAGCCTCTGTGCTCCACGATTGCTCGACCGCAGCCAACGCACGTGCACGATCAGCAAACTGCCTTTCTTGACTAAGAGACGATATCTTTGCTGCGATTTTGCGTAAATATGTCATTGCCGTTCTGTTATATGGATCGTCTTTTAAAACAACCTCAAATATTGTTTCAGCTTTCTCAAAATCACCCAAATCATAGGAGCTAATGCCAAGAGCAAGAGTCGATGGTTCAAGATTAAATTCTGCTTCGATTAAATTTGCCGTTCCCTCTTGCGCAACTTCCTCTACCTGAACACTATCAATTGTTTCTTCTTCGTAAGCTGCATCAACAACTGAATCTATTTGATCAACACTTTTATCTGCATTGTCTAATAAAGCGAATAAATCAGTCTCATATGCTTGAGCGAATGATAGGTACGCGCATAAAAGCATACCTCCAAATATAGCATTAAACATTTTCATCTCAGTACTCCTACAGTTCTAAAATACAAATCTCTATTTACTGAATTAATAAAATTAAAGATAGCATGATATCTTATGATATCTATATCTCGAAGCAAGCCTAATAATTAGCTCAAATTATTATAATTTTGAGAGCATTTTTTTAACCTCCGCTCCCAGATCATTTTGTTTGAGTAAATGCTCTCCAACTAATATTGCATTCACACCAGCATCTTTCAGTATTCCTACATCATTGGCATTTTTAATTCCACTTTCACTTATAACGGAAATATCTGATGGGACCATGCGAATAAGATTTAGTGTTGTTTCTATAGACGTCTCAAATGTTTTTAAATTACGATTATTAATTCCAACACAGCAAACATCCATCTTGAGAACTCGTTGCATTTCATCTTCGTTATGTACTTCTATTAGAGGCATCATACCATAATGCTTAATTTTGTCTGAAAATGAAATTAATTCATTATCATTTAAAACAGCTGCAATAAGTAGTACGGCAGCAGATCCAATACTAAATGCATGATTTATCTGCCATGAATCCACTACAAATTCTTTATATAAAACTGGTAAAGAAACTGCGTTATAAACTGCATTAAAGTCATCAACTCCGCCTCCAAAATATTTATTGTCTATTAAACATGATATAGCCGTAGCTCCGTTATCAGCATATGATTTTGCTATCTCCGAAGGATTAAATTGATGACGAATAATACCTGCAGATGGCGATTTTCTTTTTACCTCGGCAATTAATCCCAGTGGGGACATATTTATAGCAGCAATAAAATCTCGGACTTCATTTATGGGCTCATCTAAATTATCTACAGGCATTCGTCTTTTTAAAGATTCTACCTCTAACCGTTTGTCTTTGATAATTTTTTCTAAGATATTCATTTTTTTCTCTTTTTTAAATACGCATGAATTAATGTATTCAGATCTCCATCTAAAACCGCATTAACATTTCCTAACTGCTCCTCAGTCCTATGGTCTTTTACCATTGTATAAGGCTGCATGACATAAGATCTTATTTGTGAGCCCCAAGCAATTTCTCCTTTTTTACTATATAATTGATCAACTAATTGCCTCTTTTTATCTTGCTCAATTTCGTATAAACGAGCTTTTAACATTTTCATAGCGGATGCGCGATTCTTATGTTGAGAACGCTCTGCTTGGCATTGCACTACAGTGCCTGTTGGCATATGCACAATTCGAACAGCTGAATCTGTTGTATTAACATGCTGACCCCCAGCTCCTTGGGCACGAAAAGTATCGATTCTTAAATCAGCATCTATCAAATCAATTTCAATGTTATCATCTAACTCTGGGCTAACATCAGTTGCAGAAAAAGATGTGTGCCTTCTTGATTGAGAGTCAAAAGGACTAATTCTTACAAGCCTATGTACTCCTCTTTCTGCCTTTAATAATCCATAAGCATAAGACCCCTCGATTAATAGAGAAACGCTCTTTACACCTGCCTCATCTCCTGCCTGGAAATCTAAAACTTTAACTTTAAAACCTTGTCTCTCTGCATAACGAACATACATTCGGTATAACATGTCCGCCCAATCACAACTTTCTGTTCCTCCTGCGCCGGCATGCAATGTCAAATATGCATTATTATGATCAAACTCACCCCCTAAGAGAGACTTCAATTCTAGATCATTGTACATTTCAACAACTTTATCTAACTCAGATTTTAATTCTTCAATTGCGCCTTTTTCATCCGTTTTCACCATGTCTGCTAAAATATGAGCATTTTCTAATGACTCTTTTATCAAAAAATACGGATCTAATACCTGCTTGATTATCCTAGTTGAATTAATATTTTCTTGTGCAACAACTTGATTATCCCAAAAGCTCGGATCAGATGCAATAGACTCAAAACGCTTTAACTCATCTGTCTTTTTTTCAATATCAAGATAGCGGCTCATTTCTTCAAGCTTGACAGTATAAACAGTTAGAATTTTTAAAAGTTCATCTTGCATATTTTATCCATTTTAACCGACTTCCAATTTATAATATTACTATTTTTTTTCCCTGAAATTCCACCCAGCAAATATAAAAAAAGATAAAGAAGAAAAAAGCATTGTTTTAGAGAACAAATCTCCTACTTCGGTATATATAGTCTTATGCAATGTAAGCGGATCTGGATAAACTGTTCCTATTAAAAATCCACTTGTAAGCGGAGCTAATCTTCGCTCAACACGGCCAAAAGAATCAATTATTGCGGTTACCCCAGTATTACAACTACGTACCATTGGAATACGATTTTCTACACACCGGAAAACCGAATGTGCTAAATGTTGCTCAGACTGAAAGGATGGGTCAAACCAAGCATCATTTGTTTGATTAATTATCCATCTAGCACCTTTTCTAACAGCGTCTCTTGCTAAATTAGCCTTAGTGTCTTCAAAACATATCAAAACACTAAACGCAGGGCTCGCATCCAATTTAAATAAAGTTTGTTCAGTACCGGCCGTAAAATCAATATCTAATGGAGTGATAGAACGAAGAATTTTTTCAAATGGAACGTATTCACCAAATGGAACTAAGTGTTGTTTATTATAAGTTGTGATAGGTTCATCATTGCCATTAAACAGTAAAGAACTATTAAATATATGTCTTTGACCATCTATCTCATCAACATCCATTGAACCCACTAATAACGGAACGTCTTCAGAAGCCACTTCTCTGACCAACTTTTTGCATGCAAAACTCAATTTTACATATCCCGGTAATGCTGTTTCTGGCCAAACTAATAAATCAAGATCCCTTGCCTTTAGTGCGGTCAAACTCAACATCTTTAGGCGGTCATGTATGTCTTTTGATGTATTCATGTCACGCCTATCTACTTGAGGTATATTAGGCTGTAACAGCCCTACATGGACAGGTTTGCCAATAACATATTCGCCAAATATAATTTGTAGGCCAAAAATTATGCTTAAAGCGATGGGAATTAATCCAAGCATCAGCTCAAAATGCGGTCTCCGTAAAAAAAATCCTTTATATTCAACGTACTGCCTAATAGTTAAAAAGATACCCATATTCATCCAAACAATAAATGCAGAAACAGCTGCGACGCCGCCCCAACTTGCTATCTGAATCAAGACAGGATTTGTATACTGCGATACACCTAATAAATTCCATCCAAAACCGGTAAATAAAATACCACGCAAGTACTCTAATGCGATCCATAAAGCGGTCATGATCGACATTATAAAAATGTTCTTCTTAAAAGATTTATGACCCCATCTTTTACCAAACCAAACAGAAGCTAAACCAAATGGTATAAAGTAAATTGCGCAATAAGAAATAATAAAAAAATAAGCTAATCCAGTGGCAATTTTAAATAGCCAAATATCAACAGTATTTATCATCTGCCAGAACCAAGATAATGATATGCCGAAAAAAACCATCCCGCTTAACCATGAAAATAAAATAACCAAACGATTTGGTAGAGATTGTATAGATAACAAAAGAGGAACTAATGCGGCGAAAATTAAAGTTGATTGTCCAATTCCAGGAAAACTGGCAGCAAGCATAAGACCTGATAAGATAACCCCACCAAATCGCAATATCCAAAATTTATTATTCTTAAAACTCATAACAAAATTATATTTGGGCGATCCATCCACCCATAAACTTTTACTTCTTTATCAAGAACGTCTTCTATATATTTTATAAAATTATTCGACCACTCTTTACTAGATGTATCCAATAATTTAGTTAAAGACCAACAACTTAAACCTCGTATTGCCAAAACACCTTTGCCAGATGAGCTTCCCCATAAAATAATTATCTGTTTCAGTAAAACTTGTATTGACTGATATACCATCATTTCATGCAACTCTTCCTCAACTATGACTAATCGGTTTAAATCTAAAACCCACATACACTCTTCTTGTAGCCCAGACCAATTACCAGGCAGAACTACTCCACGCGAAAAAAAAGGAAATAGTGAACTAAAATTATCAATATAATCAAAAGAACTAAGCCAGGAATCTGTAAAGCAGATGTTACTATCCTCATTTTTTAGAATAGATTTTGCCTCTTCTAATCGACCAATACCACTCAGCCCTTTTGCCACTAATAATAATAAATCGGTATGCTTTACGGCAGTAAGATTATTTTCACAACAAAACATTGAAATCCCAGCAGAGATATCTGCTACTTCATTTAGAGATATACCTTCGATAGATTTTAGTATATCTGATAATGAGGACTGCCAAATTTCCATAGAAGAGCAAGGCTTAACCTTCATTCCCTACCAATCAGACGCTCCACTTCATTCATAAACTGGCCAGCATCTCGAAAACGACGATAAACAGATGCATATCTTATATATGCGACTTCATCTAATTTAATTAAAGCTTCCATAACCTTACGACCCAAAATAATTGACGGAATCTCTCTCTCAAATTCTGACTCAGCTTGACTAGATATTGTATCTGATATTCTCTCAAGCTGTTCAACACTTATATGGCGCTTACGACATGCAATAGCTAAGCTTTTCATTATTTTTTCGCGACTAAACTCTTCTCTTCGCCCATCTCTCTTTGTTACCTGAAGGTGTGCTCTTTGCAATTCTTCATAAGTCGTAAAACGATGCCCACATGAATTACAAGCACGACGACGGCGTATTGCACTACCATCTCGCACCTCTCTACTATCGATTACTCGATTATCTCGCCCTTCACATTTTGGACATCTCATCGCTTTTCTCCTAAAACCTATAAATATACTAAAAAGATATTTCGATTTCGACCAACAAAAAAAACGGCGGAAGTTATCCGCCGTCTTTGTTAATTTAGAAGCTTAATTACTTCCAACTATTTACGACGAGCCGATTTCTTAGTTTTTTTCTTGGCTGGTGCCTTCTTTTTAGCTGGTGCTTTCTTCACAGCTTTCTTCTTGGCTGGTGC
>MDTG01334624.1_pt1 | contig 15066 bp, 11 predicted proteins | sample 811421 | NCBI WGS metagenome assembly MDTG01 (sample SAMN05326645, study PRJNA326480) | marine metagenome | isolation source: seawater | place: Pacific Ocean: South East | collected 2011
AAGTACCATCGGCGCAGAAAGGCTTGACTTCCGAGTTCGGAATGGGATCGGGTATAACACTCTCGCAATAATCACCGGCAATGGCTTTATAAACATTTACCAATAATTGTAAACTGCCAATTAATATTGATTTTTCTGGTTTATTAGAAAAATATGATATCCTAAACTTCTTTTTAAACTTTTAAATAACAAGTTAATATATGGACAATAAAAAAATTTCTAAAAAAGATTATTATTTAAATTCAAGTATCTTATTTTTTAGAACAAACTTTGAAAAAAGGCTTAAATTTTTAAAAAAAAAAATTTATTTATTCAATGAAATTTCGAACTTTATTAATAATTGCATAGATAGTACTAAAAATATTTTTGTATTTTGTGCAGGAAATTCGATATTAGCGAAAAATATCAAATCCAAAAAAATATACGTCAAAGAAATAGATGAAAAATATCAAATCAATTACAATGATAACATTGAGTATATAAATGATGATACAGAAACTATAATATCTAATTGTGATACAATTTTAATTTCTGATATCGAGCATCAATTAAACCCTACTGCAAGTTTATTGAATCTGTCCAATTTAATAAAAGATGACACAAAAGTAATTATATTATCAAGAAATTTAGTATGGATGGTTTTAATAAAATTTTTAAAATTTTTTTTCAATTTTTCTCCAAAAAAAAATAACTTTTTACCTTCTTCCTACTTAGAAAATTTATATTCAAGTTGTAATTTAGAAATTGTAAGGAATGAAAAGATTATAGCATTTCCAATTTTTATTCCTTATTTAACAAATTTTTTTAATAGAATATTTAGATTACCATTACTAAACATTTTTTGTCTTTCAAGTATAACAATTTTAAAAAAGAAAAACCAAAAGCATTATAATGAAAATAACTCACAAGTTTCCTTTATAATACCATGTAAAAATGAAGAAAATAATATTAATTTATTTGAAAAAGAAATTTTAAATAGTGATCCCTCAAATGAATATTTATTTGGAGATGATAGCTCAACAGACTCAACTAATATTGAAATTGACAAACTATCAAAAAAATTAATTCATAATAAGATTAAAAAATACAGTGGTCCAGGAATATGTAAATCAGAAAATGTTTATAAGGGTATTGAGCTATCTGATGGTGATATTATTGTAATATATGATGCAGATCTTACAGTTAGTTTTAAGGATATAGAATTATCGTTAGAGATATTAAAAAAAACAAATGCAGATTTTATAAATTGCACAAGAATGATTTATCCCCAAAAAGATGGTGCAATGAAATTTTTAAATTTTATTGGCAATAGTTTTTTTGCAGGCCTTTTTAGTGTTTTATTCAAAAAAAAAATTACAGATACTCTATGTGGAACTAAGATATTTTATAAAAAAGATTGGAATAAAATTAAAAAGGATGTTTCAAATTGGGGGATGAAAGATTTGTGGGGAGATTTTGATCTTTTAATAGGAGCGTATAAAAATAATCTTAAAATTATAGAAGTGCCAGTTACATATTATGAAAGAAAAAATAACGATACTAAAATGACTTCATTAATTACAAATACATTAAGAATGTTATTTATAGTAATTGCCTCTTACTATAAATTAAGACTTAAAAAATAATCTAAAAACTTCTAAATTCAAAGTTCTATCGGTAATTTTGGTTTTCATAAATATATTCAAATGATTTTCTAAATATCATTTTACTTTTTTTAATCATGATGAAACCATATTTTTTTAATAATTCATTAATATCTTGAAACTTATAATTTTTAATTATCATATCGTCATAATGATGCTCAAAGTATATTAATTTAACTTTTTTATTATGTTTTGATAGCCCTTTTAGTATATTAAACTCATAACCTTCCGTGTCTATTTTTAACAAATCAATCTGCTTAATATGATTTTCATCTATAAAATGATCTAAAGTTAATATTTTAACTGGTATTCTTTGATAAAATTCATCCCTATTTTTAATATTTAAAATTTTTAATTTTTTTTTAAGATATTTAGATGTTTTATTTAATTTATGCATTGTAGATGAGGAAGACTCTACAGTTTGATTAATATAATTTTTTTCTATTTTATCTCCTAATCCCAAATTATGAATTTCTACATTTTTTATTTTTTTTTCAAAAATATTTTTTTTTAGAATATTAAAATTTTGAGGACTTGCTTCAAAAGAGTGTATCTTTTCAATGTTTATTTTATTTGAAAACAATTTTATAGTTTCACCGTGGTGAGCACCCACATCAAAGATTGTTAATGGTTTGGAAAATTTACTATTAATGAACTCAATTATTTTTTTCTGTTGAAAATAATCTAAAAAATTTAGAATTGTTATGATTAATTTGGAGTAAAGCATTCACGTATATCCATCATTTATCTATGAATAAAATAATAACTGTTTTTCTTTCTAACTTTTAGTGTAAATTTACCTAAACCTCCTCTAGCACAGGGAGACGGCACATCCCAGCAATGACCATTTGTTTTATAGATTATCAAGCCTGAGTCAGTTTTTTCAGATATAACTTTTTTCTCAGGTATTGCGAAGAAAGGGAAGTTATTAAATTTAAATTCATCTGTCCTGTTAAATTCTTTATTAATTCTTAAAAAATTTTTTGTATTAAAAAAGACTATAATTAAAATTGCCAATATTTTAAAGTTTTTTTCAAATGATATTTTGCTTTTGAACTTTTTAAACAAAAGTGCAACTGGAATTGATATAGCTAGGAATGATATCGAATATCCACCATATCTTAAAGATGGATGGTTAGTAAACCATATTAAAAAAATGATAATAATTATTCCGTAAAAAAATAAAATTTTTTTATTTAAAACTAAAACCTTTGATCGTAATTTGTAATTAATAAAAAAAATGAAAATTACTAAGAAAGTAAACATTAATAACAAAAGTTGATCTTTGCCTTTTTCTGCAAAATAGTATTCTAACCATCTGGGTACCCAATTAAAATTTTGAATATATTCCTGAGGATTTTCAACCCTAAAATTTGGTCCAGCTCCTGCCTTAGCCCATTGTTCTAACCACCTCGACAAAAATTCAAAGTGTTCCTTACTACGGGCCCAATCTAAATTGTCTCCAAAACAAGTTGAGCTTAAGGGAGATATTAAACAGCCTGTTGCAATAAAATGATGCAAAAAATAAAAAAATAAAGATAAAAGAAATATTACAAATGATTTTGAAAAGCATAATATTTTTAATGCTTTTAAAAGTTTTTCATTTAAAAAAAATACCAACAACCCTAATAAAATATATGATAAAAAATATGTTTTTAACGTAATACAAAAAGCTATTAATGGTATTAATATCAGTATTTCATTACAAATATTTTTATTAGAATTTTTATCATAACAAGTTATTTGAAAAAATTTAATTATCAAAATTACAATTAAAAGTTGGCCAGCTTTATCAGTCCCATATTCAGCTATTCTATTAAAAGATAAATTAAAAAATATGAAAGAAAATAGATATAAATATTTTATTACTTCATCAGTGGATTTTGAAATAATCTCTTTTAATAAAAAATAATTAAAAAAGATTAAAAAAAATAATAGTGTAAAATGAAAAGAAAAAAAATTTATTAAGGGTAAATAAAATGTTGAATTAAGAAAAAATAAAGAAGATATCAATTTATAGCCATGTGAAAGAAGACCCATACCAAAAATTATTTTTTGCTCAGCTAAGTATCTCGTAAACGGAAGATGATAATATGGAAAATCATCATGTGTTTTTGAAATCAACAATGCAGAAATTGTGAAGATAGAAATAAAGAAAAGATTTTTTAAATATTTTTTTTTATCTTTAAATCCAATTAATATTAAAGATAATATTCCAATTAAATGGAGTAATCCATTATGTATAAAATTATGTGAGCTAAATAAACTTGTGATTAAGGAGATTATTGTTATTAAAAATAAACCATAAAATCCTACATAGATAATTGTTCGTTCCTCAAATTGATTGATATGACTAAAACATATTTTTTGAAATAATAACCCATAACCTACCACTGATACTAATAAACCATAAAAAAATATAAAAAAAATTAATATATCAATCATCAAATAATCAAAATTAAGCTAATTAAAATTTTTTAAAATATAGTTTTTATATCTATTTAACCAAGTTTTTTCTTAAAAAAATAATAAGAAAATAGATACAAGATAATACCACAAAAAATTAACATTACTTGTATATTAGTAAAATTATAATAGTTATAGCCAACTAAATAGATTAAAAACAATATTAAATTAATCGAAATGCCAATTATAGAGCTAAGCAAAAAATCATCATTTTTGAAAAATCTTTTTTTATAAAATTTGAATATTAAATGATGTAAATGATCATTATCAGGTAAATAATTATTTTTACTTAAAACATTTCTTCTAATAATAGAAAATAAATTTTCAAATGCCGGATACCAAAGCAAATTTGCAATAAAATAAGGAGAAATATTGTAATCTTTTAAAGAGATATTTAACAAAATATAACCCAAAATAAAACCAATACCATATGTGGCACCGTCTCCTAAAAAATTTTTTCCAAAAAAATTGAATATAATAAAAATTGATGATGAAATTGCTAATATTACTATCTCATTATTCATATAATTAATATTTAATTTATCTATCAATAAAAAAATAAAAATCATAATTATTAAAAAATTTAAGCTACACAAACAATTAGTTCCATCAATTAAGTTAAAACCATTTACCAAAACCATAAAAAAGAATGTGCATAACAAAATTCTTATTAAATCATAATTCATTAAATCATTGAGCAATGATATTCTTGTATCTATTACAATGTCTTTGCTAAAAGCAAATAATCCCGAAATAAATATAAACTGTAAAACTAGTCTTAATTTATATGAAGTTATAATCTTTAAATCAGCAGATAATCCTAAACAAAATAGCAAGCTACAAAAAATAATTATCCTAGTATCTGTATTCAAAAAAATAATAAAAGCAATTGGTAAAAAATAAAATGTTCCAGATAAAGGTATTGAAGAATTTCTTCTTAAAAGTGATTTGTGTTTTTCGCCTGATACTTCTTTATCAAGACTTATATTAAATTTTTTTAAACCAAGATTTATTATCAAAAGATAAAAGATTAAGAAAAAAAAAATAAAAAAATAAAATTGCATCAATTAATTTAATCTTTATATAAATTTTTTTTTATAGAATTAACAGATAGAATAAATAAAAAGTATATCGATTTAAATTTACTATAATTCATATAATTCCTATAAACTTTATAACCATTAAGAATACTGATCAATTTATTTGATGATAACGAGTTAGATACTTTTCTATAACAGGTTAATTTCTTATTAATTCCTTTTATAAATTTTATTTTTTTCACTATTTTAAGCCAAAGCACAAAGTCTTCTTTTGTTTTTATTTTAGGAAAATAAAAATTGTGCTTTTTTAAAAATTTTGTTTTTAAAATAACTGTTGATAAACCAATATCACAAGAACTCAGAAGCCCATCAAACTTGATTGTAGATTTAGCTTTTCTTGAAGAAATCAATTTATTTTCTTCATTTATTATTTGATAAGATGTGTGAGAAAAAACTTGATTATTTTTTTCCATATAATTGATTTGGTCTTTAAGTTTATTTTTTTTCCACTTATCATCAGAGTCTAAAAATGCGATATATTTCGTGTTACATTTCTTTATACCTATATTTCTTGAATTGCCTGCTCCTAAATTTTTTTTATTTATCTCAATTTTTACTAATCTCGCTTTTTTTTTATACTTATTTGATAAAAATTTTCTAATTTTATCTAAATCAGTTCTGTCTTCATTGTCATATATTATGATCATTTTGTAATTTTTATATGATTGATTAAAAACTGAACTAAGTGCAGAAAACAAAAATTTTATGTTGTGTTTAAAAGGTATTATTACTGTTACTGAGGGCTGAATTAGCATATTTAAATTTTTTATAACTTAAAAATCAAGATAATGTTTTACTCTTTTTGAATGGTCATAAATTTTTGATAATTTAAAATTATTTTTACCAATAATAAATGTTTTATTTCGGTTATTTTTTGCCAATATTATGTTTTTTTTCCACTCATATATATTTTCAAAATTATTTACAAAAAAAGCATTTTTAGAGTTTATAATTTCTCTCAAAACCTTTAAATCAGAAGTAATAATCATTTTACCTACTGCTAAATAGTCAAAAAGTTTAAGTGGAGAAGTATATTTTGATATATCATCTACTTCACCTGCTGATTTTATTACCTTGGTATATGGAAGGGTTAATATATCCATTTCTGACATTATTTGAGGTATTTTTTGATAAGGAATACTATCTTTTAAAAATAAATTTTTATTAATATTAAACATTCTTAGTTTATATATTGTCTTTTTATCCCCTCCATATATGTAGTAATCATTATTTTTATCTATTTTAGACAATTTAATAATTGTATTGATTCCTTTTGATGCAGATATTGAACCAAAATATCCAATTTTCATTCTTTTGTACTCATGAAATTTAGGCAAATTATTAATTTTAATAGAACTTCCACTTGCTAATACTTCAATTTTTTCTGGGGCAACTTTATATTTATTTATAAATAGATTTTTAACTGCTTTTGAAATGGCAACTATTTTAATTAATTTTTTCATATTTAAAAGATTTAAATATCTTATAATAAATTTACTTATTCTTCCTTCAACATTAATATCATGATGGATTTCCAAAATTATTTTTTGTTTTAGCAATACAATTAGAAAACAAACGAAATAATTTCTAGTTATTGTTATAGAATTTTTATTCTTTAAAATAAAAAAAAGACAGCTTAAACAATATAAATAAAAATTAATTCCTCTTGGAAATGTTTTAAAAAATTTAAACTCTTTAATACTTACTTTATGTTTAAGCCCATAGTATTTGTTGATTGAAACTTTTTTATTACCTGTTCCGGGCTTTATTAATGTAACATTAAATTTCCTTTTTGATAAGTTTTCACATGTTTTTATGATTTGCAGAGAACTAGAGTGTGATGAGGGTATTGATGAAAAAGTTATATAATTAATATTTTTCATGTAACTAAATAGCCTTATCAGTATTAAATTCTATTTTAAAAAACACAATTTTAAAAAGTATAATTAAATATTCATTTTAAATTAATGATTTTTACTTTCTTGAAATTTAAAATCAGAGGTGAACAACTCTTCAAAAGTCCCTTCTGTCTTTATTTCGCCTTTATCCATTAAATAAATCTTATCACAATTTTTTACCGTACTTGAGCGATGAGCAATTATTATTATAGTTTTTTTTTTACCAAGATTTTCTATAGCTTCCATCACTATATTCTCTGTAGTATTATCAAGTGCACTTGTTGCTTCGTCTAGAATAAGTATTTGCGGATCGTGGTAAAGTGCTCTCGCAATTCCTATACGCTGTTTTTGTCCACCCGATAATCTTATACCTCTTTCTCCGATGTTAGTCTGATATTGTTTTGGTAGTTCATTTCTAATGAAATCATGTAAATTGGCGATTTTAGCTGCTTTTTCAACTGCATTAAGATCTATATTTTCAATATTTTTTCCAAAAGCAATATTGGCTGCAACATTGTCATCTGCTAAATATATGTGTTGTGGCACATATCCAATCAGGCTTTGCCATGCTCTACAATTGTTTTTTGTTATAATTTGACCATCTACTTCTAAAGTACCTTTTTGAGCTTCAAGTAATCCTAAAATTACATCAATTGTAGTAGTTTTACCACTTCCAGTGCTACCCATTAACCCGACAGTAGTTCGAGCTTGTATATTTATATTAATATTTTTTAAAGATGATTGTGATGAATTAGGATAATTAAAATAAATATTTTTTAAAGCAATTGTTTTATTAAGCATAATTTTTTTAGAGTCTTGTTTATTACTTGGTTTTTTTAGACTTTTAAGATCTTCATATAAAGAATTAAGTGAAGATCCGACATAACTAAGTTGATTGAAAGAAACAAAAATTTGCTGCATTGAAGGCATTAATCGATAACCAGCAAAAACATATAAACTAATCAAGGGTATTGCGCTGTTGAAACTGCCTTTTTGAATTATTAAATACAGTATAACTAACATAATTCCACCAAATGCTATCGACTCTAATAAATATCTTGGAAGTTGACTTAAAATTACAACAGAAGCTTGGTTTTTTGAAAAAGTTTTAGCAGAGTTAGAATATCGATCTATATAAAATTGTTCTAAGCCTCCAACTTTTACCTCTTTTGAGGCACTAAATGCTTCATTAATTAACATAAAGCGTAACCTATTATTTTTAACACGTTGTTTCCCAGCTCGGTGAAGATAGCTTTTGGTAAAATAGTAAATTAGTCCATAAGCACTTCCTATTGTAAAAGCAACAATTACAGCTAATTTTGTATCAACTAAAATTAATAATATTATTAAAGCGATTGCAACTAAACCTTTAGATGCAAGATCCATTAAAGGTGATATTCCATGACCAACTATAGTTGCGACTTCTGATAAAATGGTTTTTCCAATGTCAGAGCTATTACGGTTTAAAAACCAGCTATAGGGTTGATGTAAATAATTTTCAACAATACGTTTACTAAGGCTATATTCCTTCATTTTTGTAAATCGCACTTGCACATAAGTGGTAAGAGCCTTGAATGATAGTGAGATAATTAATAATAAAAAAACAAAAACACCGAGAACAAAAAGAAACTGCATGCTATTTTCAACTCCAAATTTATTTGATAATTGAAAAATCCTATTCAAAATTGAGTTAGTTTCAATAATATCAGGATTTGTGACAACTGCCATAAAAGGTAATATAGAAGCAACACCAGCCATTTCCAGTAAAGCCATTATTGTCATCATAACCAACAATAATAATACCTGTTTATATTCTTGTGTTGTAAATAAATACAAAATTTTTTTAAAGTGTTGCATTAAATCTTAATATTATTTTGACAAGTTTTATTTTTGTTTCTTATACTTTTTTTCGAATTATGCCCTAATCTTTTTTTTTTGTTTATATAAAATTTTTTTAAATACAAATTAATTTTTTTTATTTTCGTCTAATTATAATTGCGTTTTTAGATAATAATTTACACTCTATATTTGTGTCAATTTTTTGTATTTTTCGGACTTTTGCAATAGTATTGGTAATTTCATTCATATCAAATGGAGTAAGCTTAAAATTTTTAGAAGTCCCAAAATTACCAAATTTTGAGAAAAATAACTTCTTCAATACATCTCCAATTAATCGATTTAATCTCATTTTAAATATAAAAAATCTGAATTTTGTTAAATTAATGGGTTTATATATTTTGTTATCTGAAATATTTTCCCATATTTTTATCATTTTTTCTGCAGCAAGCTCATTATCATCTATAAAAACTTTTTTTGAAACAAGCGAAGGGAGTAATTGAAAATTATTTTTCTGAGTGTTATTTTTTGACTCGCCATATAAATCGTTAATTTTATTTAAAAGACTTTCCTTAGTATCAACAACATATCCTAATTGATTAGCTAAATCATTCTGATAAATGTGGTCTTTAAGTTCTTTTGCAGCAAAAGTAACTAGTGGTTTTCGAGATATTGTACACTCTACAGCCGTAGTGCATGCATGATGCATAACAGCAAAAGCATTTTTAACCCATGAACTAATAGCTCCCTCTCGAATAATATGCACATTAGGTGTTCCCTCTAATAAAACATTCCAATAACTCACATCTTCACTGGGATGGGGACGAACTACAATATCATATCCATTATTATTTTTACTTAAATGTTTTATTGCCTCAATAAAAGTAATTGCTTTTAAGTGGTCGTTTGAACTCCAAACAAATTTTTTTTTAAATAAATCAGGATTACGATCAAAATATCCAGTTTCTTTCATCATTCTTATTCTTTCCAAAAAAGAAATTCTTTCAAAAACAGTTATATTTGATGACACTAATAAAAATGGTTTTTTTGGAATTTTTTTAGGAGTACTCCAATACTCTGATAAAGATGGATTCCAAAGATCAGCACGAGGAGAACCTGTCTTATAAATTTTATCTGAATATCTTTCATAATGTTTATTAAGAACTTCAAAATCTTCATCTCCCCAAGTAAAAACTGCTGATGATTGATTGATTGTTTCATCTGAATAACGAATTTTTAAAAATTTTTCATAATTAAATCTGTCTATACAAGCTTCCTCATCAATACTTGTAATTTTACAACCTTTGTTAATTATAGCCTTATGTCGATTAATTTTGCTCTCACTTGGCGTTATAGATTTAGTATGAAAGACTCCTGATGGTAACCAACCTTTTATCAAACCTTTCTCAAGAACCTCTAAATTAGCCACAACTACCTCATGACCCCTTGCTGCAGCCAATATTGCCAAAAATAACTTACTATCCAACTCTCTAGCAGAAATTTCAAGGTGTAGATAAATATTCATTAATAAATATTTTTTTAGTTATTACATTATTTTAATTTAGTTAACAAGAGTTAGTAAATTATTGGTTCATATTTAACTTATAAAAAGTTTTTAAAAAAAAATTATTATCAATTTTTTATGTATCAAAAATATTATCTACATTTTTTATAGCACAATTGTTTATATAAATTCAAAATTTTTCAAAAAGTTTTTTTTGAATACATTTGATTTTTCGAGCCAAATTTCTTTATGTGAACATAATCAATAATGCTTCTATTTGCATTATTATATATTGGTTTATAATTTTTTTGATTTAATAAGCTAAATTTTTTTTCAATTTCAAATTGATGCTCATATGAAGATATTAAGACTAAATCGTATTTTTTTGTAATTTTTTTTATTCTACTAAAGTTTACAATCTTTTTTTTTGAAGTGTATACGTCATTCTCATTTATTTCTAAATAATCAGCATTAATTCTTCCTTTTATATTAAATGATTTAATCAAAGTATTTGTATGGTCATTTGTTCCAATAATTAAATTATTTTGATTTTTGTTTTTTTTTATTGTCTTAAAAACTTTATCAAATTCGTTGTATGGTTTGTTTAATACCTCTTTAATTGCAAGATTATTATGAAATGATTTTTTCTTTTTAAACTCATTAAAGTTTAATTTTTTAAATAAGATATTTTTAGCCTCAGCTTCGTTTTCTCTAAGAGTTTTTTTCCGTGATATTTTCAATTTTTTTAAAATCTGATTTACATTCTTAATTTTCCTTTTTTCTATGATGATATCTTCTAAAATTAAAATATCTATCTTAGTTGACATAAAAGTGATTAAAGCATCTAAATGTGTTTCAACTATTGGCTCTCCAGCATCATTAAATGATGTATTTAGTAAACAAGGGACACCTGTAATTTTTTTAAATTCTTCAATCACTTCATAAAGAATTTTATTTTGTTTTTTATTTATAGTTTGAACCCTCGCTGTTCCATCTATATGAGATGCTGAGGGTATCTTTTTGAGTTTTTTTACTTTAGCTACTTGAAGCATATATGGAGATTTAGCTATATCAAAGTAATTGAGAGACTCCTTCTCCAAAATTACTGGCGCAAAAGGTCGAAACATTTCTCTATGTTTAACATGGGTATTTAAGTAATCTCTCATTTTTAAAGAACGTGGGTCAGCTAGAATACTTCTATTTCCTAATGCTCTAGGTCCATACTCACTTCTACCACTACACCTGCCAATAACTTTTCCTATAGAAATTTGATTTGCTATAAATTTTTTACAATAGGGTCTAAAATCAATTTTATATTTCTTTAAAAGACCTAAAATATTTTTTAAATTATACTTGGGTCCTGTATATGCATTTATAAAATTTAGTTTACCTTTTTTATTAAGATGATTGTAATATCCCCATATAGCTGCTCCAAATGGTATACCAGCATCAGAACATGCTGGAAAAACAAAAATATCTTTAAATTTTGATTTTTTTAAAATTTTATTATTTCCAACAGAATTTAAAGCTACACCTCCAGCCATGCAGAGTCTTTTTTCTTTAGTAATTTTTTTTGTGTAGCTCCCTAAGTGTGCCATAGTTCTTTCAGCAAGATCTTGTATTGAAAAAGCCCAATCTTTGTAATATTTAGACATTTTCTTATTCTTATTATCTTTAATTTCTAATTTAAGTGATGGTCTTCTAAAATTATCATTTTTATGGTTTAATACATCACTTAATGGATGTCGGAACATAAATTTAGAAAAATTTGTTTCAATGCCATTAAATCTTATTTTTTTAAAAAAACTATTTCTCTTCCCATAAGGAGCAAGCCCCATAGTTTTTCCCTCACCACCAAATCCAAGACCAATTTTTCTTGTTATAGCTGCATAGAGACCACCTATGCCCCTATGTTTATATCTCTCTAAAAAATTAATCTTATAATCTTTTGCTTTATAAATTGAATGTGTTTCGTTGTCTGAACCTAATCCATCAATAATTAAAACTGCAGATTTTTTAAAACCAGAAGTGTAATAAGTAGATGCAGCATGACATAAGTGGTGATTTAATTGAATTATTTTATTTTTGTTAAATTTAAATTTTTCCTTAAGATAATCATACATTTGATAATTATATCCAGGGCCTGATCTAAACCACTTTGGCTCCTTTATCCAGTCTGAATAAACATAAGAAATCTCATTTAACCTTTTAAGATTAAAATATTTCATACATTCATAAATTGAGTTTATAGGAAAGGCATAAGTGTATTTTTTTCTGGCTAACCTGTCTTCCGAAATTGAAACAAAATCTAAAAATTTATTTGTGCTATCAAATTTGATTATACAAGCACCAGAATCATGAGAAGCATAGCTTTGAAAACCTAAAATATAATGAAATTTTTTTTTTTTATTAATATTTTTCATATTTTTTTTAAATCTAAATTATAATGAAGTATTTCAAGATATTATGGTAGCACCTAAGTGATCAAATTTTATTTTTGTGTATTCTAATCTATTTTTTTTTAAAAATTTACAAGCTTTGTTTGGATATTTTGATGCCATCAGATAAAACCCACCTCCACCAGCTCCAATTATTTTACCACCATAAAATAATTTACACTTCATAATTTTCTCATAGATTCTATTTAATTTTTGATTGGACATGTTTTTAGTCAATTTCTTTTTTTCTAACCAATGCTCATGAAAAATTTTGCCTATCTGAGCAATATTTCCTTGTATTAAAAATTTTTCCATAGTTTTTACCTTGGATTTAATCATATCATAATTTTTAATTATTTCTTTATGATTTTTTCTCTGCTCAGTGATGATCCTCTCTGAGTTTCTAGTTTCATTAGTATAAACTAAAATGAGGTGACGCTGTAATTTTAATAAATTGAATTTATTTATTTTTATATTTTTTGATTTAAATTTACCTTTTTTATTTATCTTAATTCTCTGAATACCACCATAAGAAGCTATTATTTGATCTTGCCAACCTCCATCAAATTTTAATTTTTTTCTCTCTATTTTATAGGCAAATTTTGCTAGTTTATTTTTATTTATTCTTAAGTTTTTCATGTGTAATAAACCCTTAATTAACCCAACTATTAAAGTGCTTGAAGAACCAAGGCCAGATTGAGTAGGTAGTGTTGAAATATTTGCAATTTGGATACCTTTTTTTAATCCAAGTTGTTTTAAAACTTCCTTGAAAAGTTTATTTTTTACAACTTTTATATTGTTTGCGAATTGTGTTTCAGTATTTTGGATTAGGATTTTTTTATCTAAAGGCCTTTTTGAAATTAAAATATAAATATATTGGTCAATTGTTGCTGATATCAAATCTCCACCTTTTTTTTTGTAATAAAAATCTAAATCTGTTCCACCACCTGCTATTGGTAATCGAAATGGAGATCTGACAATAATCATTAAATATTTTTGATTGAGGATAGATTAATCGGGTTTCCTTTTTTTATATTCCTTTTTACTCTTTTGTTAATTATTGAGTAAATTTCATTCGCATAAATTGCTTTTCTATTTTTAGTGATAACTGGTTTGACTTTATCGAAACTTAGTTTCTCGTTAAATTTGATGTCTTTTCGAGCAACTATCCTCCTTGCTAATATATTATGTAGAATCTTTTCACTTTTCTTTAGACCTTTTTTATTATTTCCAAGAGAAATATAAACTTTATTTCCTAATTCAGTTAAATCTTTGTAAGTCTTAAATTCAAGAGAGGCTTCGTGATCAGGTCCAGACATCTTTCTATTAATTGTAACATGCTTCTCAATAACACTAGATCCAAGCGCAATCGCGCCTATTGAACCAGCTAAGCCTAAACCATGTCCCGAAAAACCGATATCTACATTAAATCTTTTTTTTAATTCAGGAATACAATTTAAATTTTTGTCTTTTTCATCTGAGGGATAAGAGGATGTACAGTGCATAAACATAAATGGACATTTATGCTTCTTGAATATTTTTTTGGTAATCTCCAACTCCTTATAAGTGCACATGCCCGTACTAATAATTGTTGGAATTTTTTTTCTTGCTACATAGTTACAAAAATGGAAATTATTAGCGTCTACACTAGCAATTTTAAAAACTTTGATCTTTAATTTTTTTAATAGATCAACACTTTTTTCATCCCACGGAGTTATTATCAAATCTATTTTTATTTTTTTACAGTAAGAAATTATTTTTTTATAGTCTACTTCATTAAATTCTAGTCTCGTATCAGGATAAGCCCAGGCTCCAAAACCTGGTTTTTTTTTGGGAATATCATTTTCATTTTTACTTAAATATCCATTAGGTGTTTTTACCTTTTCTCCGAAATTTAATAAATCTTCAGCATCTCTTTTTTGAAATTTAACTGCATTTGCACCTGACATTTTTGAAAGTTTTATCATTCTTAAGCAGAGAGGAATATGGCCTCCATGGTTTATTCCTATCTCTGCAATAAAATAAGGTTCTTTTTTTTTACTTAAATATGTGTGTTTGAATGATTTTACCAAGTGGACCTGCCTCCATCCATAATTAATAACTGACCTGTCATGTATGAACTATCATTTTTTGCTAAAAAAACCAAACCTTTCTTATATTCATCTTTTCTTGCCCAACGTC
>MDTG01354958.1_pt1 | contig 15065 bp, 16 predicted proteins | sample 811421 | NCBI WGS metagenome assembly MDTG01 (sample SAMN05326645, study PRJNA326480) | marine metagenome | isolation source: seawater | place: Pacific Ocean: South East | collected 2011
GTATTAATCACGGGCTCAATTCTTCAATTAATGTAATTTATTCCGGAACAATGTCGGCAGCTCTTGAGGGTGCTTTAGAAGGGGTTCCGAGTGTTGGTTTTTCTTTGGACAATCATTCCTTTGAAGCTGATTTTTTACCTTACGAAAAAATCGTTAACAGCGTAGTTCAGTTTTTGTTGAATAAGCCGAGAAAAAAAAGGTATTGTTTAAATGTTAATATACCGAATGTTCCGGTGGAAGAATTAAATGGAATGAAAATTTGCAGACAGGCTAAAGCGTATTGGAATGAACGCTTTGTTAAACGAATAGATCCTTTTGGAAAATCTTATTATTGGCTCACTGGGGATTTCATTTATTTAGATGAGGGAGAGGATACAGATATCTGGGCGCTTAAAAATAATTATGTTTCCGTTGTCCCCACACAATTTGATCTTACCGATTACAATGGAATTACTAACTTAAAGGCTGATGATGAATTTGGCTAATGAATTGAATAAACAAAGAATTAAAGGGGTATTTATTGGTGCTTTGTTGCCAATAGGATTGCTTTTAATTGTAGGTTTGTATGGTTTTTACATAAGTATGCCATGGGTTATCGGCGAAAATAATTTCGCTGCTGCACCAGCCACATACTTTGGTGTTGTTTGGGTGTATTTAACCAGTGTTAATTATTACCATGTGTTTTTTTGTTTGTCGGCTAATATGCTGGTAGTGTGGTTTCTTACCAACAAAAATAAAAATGTTATCGCAAATGGATTAGTTATACCTACTGCTATATACGCAGTTCTATTAGTTGTTGTAAGGTTGTTATAATGAAGTATTACATAGTTGCAGGAGAGGCATCGGGAGATTTGCATGGAAGTAATTTAATGAAGGAGCTTAAATCTCAAGACTCAAATGCTGAGTTTCGTTTTTTTGGTGGTGACTTAATGAAATCAGTTGGCGGCGAGCTTGTAAATCACTACAAGGAAACTGCATTTATGGGTTTTATACCTGTAATATTTAACTTGAGAACTATTCTGAAAAACATTAAGAAATGCCAAGAAGATGTTTTGCTATTCAAACCAGATGCCTTGATACTAATTGACTATCCAGGATTTAATCTTAAAATAGCCAAGTTTGCTTATGAACATGGACTAAAAGTTCATTACTATATATCTCCTAAAATATGGGCATGGAAAGAGCGTAGAATCAAGGAAATAAAGGCTTATGTTCATAAAATGATAACAATACTTCCCTTTGAAACTGAATTTTATAAAAAACACGGTATGGAAGTCAGTTATGTCGGAAATCCTTTGTTTGATCAAATTTCAGATTTCAAAAAAACAGCTTCCAAAATTGAGGCAGAAAAGCCAATTTTAGCAGTTCTCCCAGGAAGTAGAAAAATGGAATTGGAGAGAATGCTTCCAACTATGGCAAAAGCGGCGAAATTATTGCAGCGAGACTATGATATATATATTGCAGCAACCCCTGATTTTACTATCGATTTTTATAAAAGCTTAATTGGCAATTTGAATGTACAATTTGTTGTTGGAGAAACCTATAAGCTGCTTAATTCAGCTCAAAGAGCTATTGTAACTAGTGGTACCGCAACTTTAGAGGCTGCAATTTTTAAGGTTCCCCAGGTCATTTGCTACCAAGGACCAGCCTTGGTGGTTGCCGCGGCAAAACGATTTGTTAAAGTAAAATACTTAGGATTAGCTAATTTAATTATGGATAAAGCAATTGTGACTGAACTTATTCAGGAAGATATGACGCCCGAACAAATCGTTTTTGAACTTTCTAAATTCAACACACGTAAAGGTGCTGACAAAATCGAAACAGATTACAATGATTTGTTAAGTGTTCTAGGCGGTGAAGGGGCAAGCAAAAGAGCAGCGGCGGTTATAATAAATGATATTAAATAGTTATGAGTTTTGTGAGCATGCGTAAGCTAATTTTGTTGTTTATTGCTTTTTTTGCTCTTTTTTCATGTAGTTTTTCAAAAAATATTTCTGTCTCTATTCTTGGTGGGGAAGATTTGAACAACTTCTCCATAACTATCAAGCGTGGAAGTTATTCGCTAAAACTAGATAATAAGGTTTATAATTTATCGGCGGGAAATCAACTTATTATTAAACATGGTCAGGAGGTATCTGTTGGAGATTCTATTCATTTCAAAATAACAAATTTTAAAATTATAGGGGATGATTATGTAAATCATTTTGAGATTTCCCACGGTATGCATTCGACCACATATGATGATAATTTATACGTTCAAATGTATAAGAATAAAATTAGGTTAATTAATGAAGTTGATTTAGATCGTTATGTTGCAGGTGTCGTTGAAGGTGAGGCAGGTTATAATCTTCCTTTGGAATATTATAAGTTGCAGGCTATTCTTTGCAGAACTTACGCATTAAAAAATTTGGACAGACATTCCAAAGAGGGATTTGATTTATGTGATAAAGTGCACTGTCAGGTTTATCACAAAAAGTGTAAGCAAAATGACATAATTAAAGCCACAGCATCAACCAGTGGACTTGTGGTTGTAGATCATGATTTAGAATTAATAAATACTACCTTCCATTCTAATTGCGGCGGTCAAACGTGTAATTCAGAGGATGTTTGGACATCTCCTGTTAGTTATTTACGTTCTGTAAAAGACTCATTTTGTCATTTTTCACCGCATCATTTGTGGGAAAAAAAAATAAGTCAAAAAGATTTTATAACGGTTTTCACTCAAAATAAACCAGTTGATTCATTGGGGCGTCAATCTTTGGTGAATTTTTGTCAGGACACCGCCCGATGTCCGAACAAAAATTTACATTCCATTCAATTAACCAAAGTGAGGAGTGCTCTAAATTTGAAGTCTACGTATTTTTCTGTTGAAAAACAGGATTCAAATTTAACTTTATATGGAAAAGGTTTTGGTCATGGTGTTGGTTTGTGTCAGGAGGGTGGTATGGAAATGGCTAGGCAAAGCTATAGTTATATAGATATTTTAAAACATTATTATACAAAGGTTTTTATTGTTAATCAACGTGCACTCCTTTTTTTTAAAGAGGAATAATTGGAAATAAGACAATTGCCCGCGTTAAGGGTTTTACTAATGTTAATTGTAAGTTATTTCTTACTGAAGCACTTCAGTTTTGGGACAACTCTCTCTTTATTTTTTTTCTTTTTTTTACTCGTTTACTTAAAGTTTAGAGAATTTAAAGACAGCATGGTGTTTATTGGACTTGTATTAATTTGTTGTACTCGGAACAACTATCAACCTGTTGATTATTTACCTTCTAAATGCTATAAAATTGAACGTATTTTGAAGGCAAATCGAGAAAAAGTTGTTTTCATAGCAAAAGGTAAAGGAAAAGTTCTATTTACTCTCAAAATTAAAGGAAACGATTCCGCCAATTATTATTCTGATGATGTGATTGAGTACAAAGGGATATTGAAGCCCATAACTTCCCCAAAAAGCTTGAATGGTTTTATTTACGCGGATTATTTGAGTGAATTAGGTATTGATTCTACTGCGTATCCCAAGGTTTTTCCGGAGGTGGTTTTTAGAGATTCTTTAAGTGTTAATTTTTTTGTTTCAAATCTTAAAAGGTCCATAATTTCATATTTATTATCTTTTTCGAAAATTACAGATTCTACAAAAGGGCTTACAGTTGCTTTATTTACTGGTGATAAGTCATTTTTAGACAAAAATGGTTCTGCATTGTTCCGAAAAAGTGGAGTAATACATGTTCTAGCAATTTCGGGATTGCATGTTGGTATATTGTATATTACTTTGTTTTTATTGTTTTCTAAACTATTCCGATTAAATAAAAAAACTGTTTTTTATTTAACTTCATTATTACTAATTAGTTATGCCTTTATCACTGGATTATCTCCATCTGTAATTCGAGCAGTTATTATGTTTACTTTAATACAATTTGGAAAGTCTTATCAAAAGTCATCCAATACATTAAATATTGTTTTCTCTAGTGCTTTTTTAATGTTGTTTTATGAGCCAAATTTAATTGAAGATGTTGGTTTTCAATTGAGCTATTCTGCTGTTTTTGGTATTGTTTTAATTGTGCAATATTCAGGTTTAGATAGCTATGTGAAAAATAAATATTTAAATTTCTTATGGAATATTTTTCTTGTTAATATTGCGGCATTTCTGTTTACAGCACCTGTTATATCATTCCATTTTGGTATAATCAACTTTACTAGTATTTGGGCAAGTATCCTTGTTGTACCAATAATAACTATTGCAATGTATTTGGGCGTTCTTTTACTAATTCTATCGTTCAATAATTTTCTCGCCGAAAAGCCATTTTTAATTCTTGATTATTTATTTACCGGGTTAAATCGATTGTTAAATTTTATTATTGAGTTTTTACATTTTCCTGTTTATTTTTTTTTTAGATTACACCGGTGTAATAATATTTTTTTCGATTTTAATTAGTTTAATAACTAAAAAGTTAAGTTGGATTTTTTTTGGGGCATTATTTTGCGGATTAACATTGTGTTTCCCAGTAAATGAGAAGATTCAATTTTTGAAATCAGGAAGTCAGATTCAGGTAAAATCCAATAATCAAATATTCTATATTCAAAAAGGGGATACTATTTTTTTTAATGAGCTTAAAATTCGTTGTAATAATTTAAATTTGGTTGAAATACATACACACAATGGTATTCAGACAATAGATTTTAATGTTGACAATTATCAGAGTTTAATTTTAGAGTTTTAGTAAAGAATTTTTACTTTTAAAACGTGCTAATAAATTCCAAGACATTTTTCATGTTGTTTATTTTCGCTCTTGCTTTACAAGCTTGTTCGGAGGATAAATTAGTGTTAAATAAAGATGAGCATTTAACTGTTAAACATAAATCTGATAAGTCCATTCAAGAGTTTAGTTTTTCGACTGACTTGTCTGATGATATAGCTGCGTATAAAACGGTTGTTAATATTGTTCGAGAAACAGGTCTCACTCAAAATTTTGTGATTTTACCGGGTGACGTTGAAAAAGTGAAAGCATATATTGAGGATAATGAGAGAATTTTGGAATACAACCCCAATTTCATGGAAAATATTCAAAGGAAAAAAAATTGGTACGGTATATCCGTATTAGCTCGTCAAATTGGACATCATTTATCCAAACATGAATTAGAAGGCGGAATACCAAGTATCGAAGAAGAAATTAAGGCAGATGAATCAGCTGGGTTTGTCTTATTTAAGATGGGTGCATCCTTGGGAGATGCCATTGCAGCAATGGAAAGTGTAATACGAGAAGATAGTATTCAACAAAAATATATTGCCAAAAATACTCGAATTTCCTCTCTAGCAAAAGGGTGGAATAATGCCAAAAAATTAATGACAGACACGATTATGACTGCCGATAATTCGCACTTAGATTCTATTATTAATCTATCTTCTAAAAAGAATAAACTAAGGCCTAAATTTCTTTACCGTGTTTTCTTAGCCTTGGAGAAAAAAATGTATTTCATAGGTGTTGAAGGCAAAGTTTATGAGGAAATTAAAAATAAGTACGTTCCTGTTGGTATCAAAAAAGAAAGTTATAAAACTGGATTTGATTGGATTTTTGTAAAGGAGGGAGATTCTTTTGGTGTTGACTTAAAAGGGCGGCTTTGGGCTTTTTCAAGTGATGGTAATTTTCATATTGTTGGTCAAGCGATTAAACTAAATACCAAATAGTACTGTCTTTTTAGGCAGATATTTTTTGGAGAGAGCTTATTTCCAAGTCAGATTCTTTCTGTGATTTTATTGAAAATGATTTTTATCCATTAAAGATTGTAGAAAAAACCTTTTTGTTCCTAAAACATGGCTTATCATTAAGTGTATTCGATGAAATTTTCGTCGTTGAGGAATTTCACTGAAAAATGGCGTTCCCAAAATAACCAAATTATTTGTCCTTCACATAAATAGGTTTATTATTTAAAACCAGGAGATGATTTTTAGTATGAAGGAGATGCATCCAAAAAGGTTTAAAAAAATTAAGAAATTAATTTTGGTATTTTAGACTGAGGACGTGGCTTTTTTGGATGGGCTCAATTTTGATAAACATTACACTAAAAGTAATTATTCACGTTGTATATTAAACGTCTCTCCCTATATTTAATATATGAAAACTTCATTTTTTCTAGTCTTAATTGTTATTTCTTCACAGTTACTCGGACAGTTAAGTTGTCAGTTTCCACAATATTTGAGGAAAAAAAGTATTTATGTTCAAAATAACGGTCAGGAATTATGGTATAAATTTAGAGCCAAGGGTGCTCTTTTGGATTTTGTGGGACATTATGAACAAGAGGATAGTTTATTTGAGTATGAAATTTACCCTTTTTCAGATTGTGTAAAAATAAAATCAGGCCTTATAATCCCTATACGCAGTGTTCTAAACAACTACAAGGTGGTTACTCGCGAGGTATGGAAGAGAGTCATCGAGGAAGGTATCTGTGCTTGTCCATCTTGTTTGTCTAAAATAAATATTGATAATAATAAACCTTTGAGACTCAAGCAGGGAGAATTTTACTTACTAAAGGTTTTGTCCTTCGGTAAATCTTTCGAATTTAATTTAAATTTTGGGGAAATTGATTCGTTAAATCCAATTCAGTTTTCAATTGATAGTATTCCTTTTGAAGAAATAGAAGTAGGTATGGTTTATCAATTAAGAGAAGTTTTTTTTGTACCTGCCCAGGCTAAGTACTTAGAAAAATCAATTCCCGAATTGAAAAAATTAGAATTGTTCTTAAAAAAGCATCAAGTTTTAAAGGTTCAAGTAAGAGGGCATGTAAACGGTCCTGCGCAAACAAAACCTTCGTTTTATCAGTCTTTGTCCGATGAAAGAGCGTTGGTGATTAAAGAATTTTTAGTTAAAAATGGAGTAGCCAAAGAAAGGGTTGATGCTAAAGGAATGTCCAATTTTCAAATGAGGTATCCATCTCCAAAAAATCCTTTTCAGGCAAAGGAAAATCGACGGGTAGAAATTGTAATTTTAGCAGTAGAATGAGATTAATTTTTATTTCTTTTCTTCTAAAAAATTTGGTGTTATTTTCCCAAATTCAATGCACTGATATTCCTTCTATCCCAATAGATAGTTTGAATAATTTAGGTCCAAATTCACAATCATCGTATTTTAAGGTTTTAAAAGATTCAAATTATTTTGCGTATAGTTTCGAAGGAGGTTTTGAATTTTTAGAAATATATTTTGATAACTGCGAAGGTGAAAATAAATTGAAATTGGATTCAAATGGTTTGTTAGTACCTAATGAGCAAATGATTAACTCAGGAGTATGTTATTGCAAATCATGTATTGAACGATATTCGAAAATTTCGTCAGACAGAGATTTTTTTGTTAAAATAATAAATCCAGTAAAAGTTAAAATTATAAAGCACAAAAAGACAATAAAAAAAAATCTTTTGTGGTATGAAAAAAATCTTAAATCTGGGGATAAAATTCGGTTAAATAAAATTTTATTTGTTGGAGGCGAGGCACGTTTTAGACCGGTTAGTTATTCCGATTTAAATAGGTTATATTTCGTTCTTAAAGAAAACCCTCTTCTTCAAATTGAAATTCAAGGACACGTAAATAGCCCAGGAAAAAGGAATTCGAAAAAGAATCAAGACTTATCTGAAGCAAGAGCAAAAGCGGTAAGCAATTATTTAATAAAAAAAGGAATAAAATCAGATCGATTGACAAGTGTTGGATTTGGTAATACTGAAATGATTTATCCAAATACTACTTTAGAGTATGAAATGCAATTTAATAGAAGAGTCGAAATTTTAGTGAAGTGAATGTCAAGAGCGAATACATATTTTATTATTTACAAGCCAAAAGGATGCCTAAGTCAATTTTCAAAGGAGCATGGTAAAGTTGCTTTAAGTGATTTCTTTTTCGATTTACCAGAAAATATTTATCCAATTGGTAGGCTAGATCAAGATTCTGAAGGCTTATTGATTTTATCCAATGACAAAGCCATCAATTCATTGTTGCTTGATCCAAAAAATGGACATTGGAGAACATACTGGGTACAAGTTTTTGGACAAATTAGTAAAAAGGCAATCAAAGAATTAGAATTAGGTGTCGAAATTTTTGTAAAAAAACAAAAGCATCGCACACTTCCCGCGAGAGTAAAAAAAGGTAGGCCTCCTAAGAATATTCCTATTTTGGATGTTTGCGAAAAAAATACATCGTGGTTAAGAATTTCAATACAAGAAGGAAAAAATAGACAAATTAGAAAAATGACCGCAAAGGTTGGTTTTCCAACATTAAGATTAATCAGGACTCATATTGAGTTGCTAGATTTGGGAAATATGCAGCCATCCGAATACAAGGAAATAAATAAAAAACAAATTTATTCTAAATTGAAATTGGATATGTAATATTTTGAGACTAATCCTTTCTTTATTTTTTAGGATTAATTAAAGCTTAAACTTAAAACCATATTTGTATTTGCAAATATTTAGCTGAAGAAATTTTAAATTTTTATTCGATTAACTTTTTTTATAAAATTGTCGTAGCAACTATAAATCTGATTTTCATGAACCCCTTAAGTAAAGATAAAATTGAAACAATTTTGGATTTAGCGAATGGAGACGATTGTGTTTTAATAGAATTATTGCAATCTTTTTTGAAAGATGCAAAAGAGTTGTCAGAAGAAATAAATAGTGCTGCTCACAATTTGGATTGGGAAAAACTTCAGTTCAATGTTCATACTTTAAAGGGATTATCGGGAACAATTGGTGCTAATCCATTATATCAGGTGTGTAAAACATTAAATGATGATTTAAAAATTGGTAATACTAATACCGCTGTTTCTTTGGCAATTTCTGTTTGCAGCAAATATGTAGAGTTGGTAGATTACATAAGATTTAATTATCAAATTGAATATGAAGCATAAAGTATTTCTTATAGAAGATAATTTGACCGAAGGGTTTTTATTGAGACTTGCATTGAGTAAGGTTGAAAACCTTGAAATAACACATTTTAAGACAGGAGGTGAATTAATGGAAAAAATTGATGAGTGTCCAAGCGTTGCAATTGTTGATTTAAATCTCCCCGACATTAATGGATTGGACTTAATAAAAGAAATTAAGAAAAAGTCCGTAAATACCAAAAGCATCGTAGTTTCTGCCCAAAGAGACATAGAGGTTATTGCTACTGTGCAGTCTGAAGGAACGCCTTATTATTTGGTAAAGAGTGATAGTGTACTTAAAAATCTTAAATCAATCGTAGAAGATTTTATTTTTTCCATGGACCATCAATAAAATTGAGATTTTTTCATGATAAGATTTTAGGAAACACTACTTTCGAAAGAAATTATATTCAATTTTTTTGTTAAAGCATTCATAAACGGATATTTGACAACTTCTAGTCCACATTTTTTTTATTTTAATGATAAGTTTTCTAATAATTAACCACTGTTCGTAACCTTACTGTGCCAAATAATAGAACTTTTTTTCTACCAGAAAGCGATATTCGTATTTTTTTTGGTGTCATAAATTTTAAAAACAAAAATGTAAATATTTGATAGATACAAGAAACATCCGTTTGAATGTAGGTTCTTTTTACTGCTTAGTTAGTTAAACTGATTAGAATAAAGAAAAGAATCCTGCAATTGAAAATCCAACTACAACTGAAATAAATTTGACTAGATTAAATTTATGGTCCTCACTTATCTCGAAAAGAATTGTAGTAGAAATATTTAAAAATATGCCAATTACCATTGCCATGAAATAATGTTGATATTGTTGCAATGCGGGAATAGAGTCGGACAACAGCAAGCCGATAGGAGCCATTAATGAGAATAATCCCATTATTAAAAAGGATTTTGTTGTTTTTCCCAAATAATGCTTTAACATACTCCCGAATACAATTGCAACAGGAAGTTTATGCAACATTAGGCCTATAAAAAAAGATTCATGAAAATGGTTTTCGTTTTCGTCATGCACGTGGCTAGAGGCTAGTGGAGTTGCTTCAAAAAATGCATGTAAAAATAAACCTATCAATGCTGGAAGCTTCAGTTTATGAATTTTACTTTTATGCATATGCCCATGGTCAATGCCTTGTGTTAGAAATTCAAAAATGAGTTGCAGAGAGAAGCCTATTAATACAAACAAGCCATAAGAAGTTTGGTAGTCAATAAATAAGTCTGGCAAAAAATGTAAAATTGTTAATCCAAACAAAAATGCTCCAGAAAAAGACAGAAGTATCTTTAATGTCCGTTCATTATTTATATTTATAAATAAGAATACGGTCCCCGCTGTAAAGGTTATTGTAAAAAGTAATATCTGTATTAATGTACTATCCAATCTTTTTAGCAACAATAATTAACCTATCTGAGGTTGTTTTAAATTCATCTAAATTATAGCTACCAAAGGTATGAGTTATTTTTAAATTACCCTCTTTTAGGTAAGAGCGAAAATCATGTAAACTCAATAGTTTTACACATTCTTGGAAAGAGTGTTTTTTGCCGTTAATCTTAAAATTAATCGACTTAATTATTTGATTATTCTGAATTTGCTTTGATATTTTAAACTCAATTCCGTTTATAATTTTATTTTCCTTTGCTAAAAAGTCCTTGATAACTTTATCTCGATTCAGAAAATCAATCACCAAAATCCCGTCTTTTTTCAAATTTCCCGCTGAGGCTTTTATCGCGTTTACCTCATCGCGTTTACTCTTAAAGTAGCCAAAGCTCGTAAACAAATTGAGCGCAAAGTCAAAATAATTGGTGCGAAATATTTGACGCATGTCATGAGTGTAAAATTTCAAGTTTTTTTTTGCTTTTTTATTTGCTTCAAGAATACTCTCTTTTGAAAGGTCGTAACCAACTACATCATACCCTAATTTGTTTATGTACAATGAATGTCGACCTTTGCCACATGCAATATCTACAAACTTTGCACCTGGTTTCGGAGATAAAAAATTAATTAATTTTGAAATGAACTTTTCCGCCTCGGCGTAATCTCTGTTGCTATACAGAATATGATAATACTCAGTGTTGAACCAACTTTCAAACCATTCCCTCGACATATCATCAAAGATAAAAAATCATTGTTTTGAAAATTCGGTATGATTGATAAAATTGAATTAATATTTAGTTAAAAATTACCTTAAATAAAGCGATTTATTTGAAACTAATAAATAGTTATGACGTTATAAGTCAGGAAAATTGTTTTTAATTGGATTAAAAATTCTAGTTTTGCTTTTTATGTCATTTGGAGACTTAAATATATATGACTTTTATAAAAAAATGGAAAGCAACGATATTATGCTTTCATTTAAGGGTGACGTAACTTCTGAAATGTTAACATCTATGCTTCAGATTATGGAAACAAAGCTGGATAACTTAGGAGAGGAAAGTAAGGTTAAAAGGAAGGTATATAATGTTTTAGTAGAATGTTTACAAAATTTGTATCACCATCGAGATGAAATGAAAAGAACTGGTTTTAAAGAGGAAAGTGCAGCAATATTTATGATAGGTAGAAATGAATCCTCTTATAATATTGTTACAGGTAATTACATAGCAGCCGATAGGGTTTCTAGTTTGAAATCCAGAATTGATCAGGTTAATATTTTGGATAAGGATGGATTAAAAATGCTTCACAGAGAGGTTTTGAATAATGACGAAAGATCTGAAAAAGGTGGAGGAGGACTAGGCATTATAGATATTGCTAGAAAGAGTAAGCAAAAATTAGTCTACGACTTTATGGATGTTGATGATCAATATTCATTTTTTAGTTTGTATATAAAAATTCCTCAAAAAAATTAATTGCAATAAATATGGGAAAGATTTCTATAGAAGGTACTTCAAAAACTCCAACCGTTTTGTTTGACGCAGAAGCCGGGTTAATGGAATTAAAAGGAAGGTCTATACCGGAGAATAGTATTGAGTTTTACAAGCCAATTGTTGAATCATTGGATGATTATTCTAAAGGACCTAAATCTTCAACAAAAGTTGAAATACAACTTGAATATTTTAATACTTCTTCTTCCAAATGTATTTTGGATTTGTTCAAAAAGCTCGAAGCGATTCATAAGGGAGGTAATGATGTTTCAATAAATTGGTATTACGAAGAAGATGATGAAGATATGCTAGAAGCCGGGGAGGATTATCAAGCTATAATCAAGGTGCCCTTTACAATGATAGAAGTAGAGGAGGAAGATTAAGTAAAACAATTCAAATGATTGGAAAGCCGTGTAAAAATGTAGGGCTTTTTTCTTATAAGTTTTTATAGTTTAGTTTTTTGAGTAAAAATTTGGCAGTAGCCGAATTTTTAGATTTTTTAATCATTTCAGGTGCACCAGCGTAAGTGATTTTCCCTCCATTTTTTCCCCCACCTGGCCCTAAGTCTATAATCCAATCGGCACATTTCATTACTTCAGGATTATGTTCAATAACAACTATCGAATGTCCCTGGTCCAGTAAAGCATAAAAAGACTCTAGAAGTAGCTTTATGTCATGGAAATGCAGTCCTGTTGTAGGTTCATCAAAAACAAAAAGTGTTTTTTGATTATTATTTCCTTTGATTAGAAAGTAAGCAAGCTTTACTCTTTGTGCTTCTCCTCCGGATAAAGTGCTGGAGGATTGGCCAAGTTTTATATAACCTAAACCAACTTTTTGTAATGCAATAAGTTTATTCACTAATTTACCTTCAAGAGTTGTTTTTCTATTAAGGTCAGCGAACTTTTTGAAGAAACTAATCGCCTCGTTAATAGATAAATTTAAAATGTCAAAAATATTTTTCCCATTGTACTCAACCTCCAAGACCTCTTCCTTGTATCGTTTGCCAAAACATTCCTCACAGTTAACTTTTAAATCCGCCATAAATTGCATCTCAATAGTAATTTTACCTTCTCCTTGACACTTCTCACATCGTCCATTTGGAACATTAAGCGAAAAATGGGAAGGTTTGTAGCCTCTTATTTTAGCCGTAGGTTGCTTTGTGAAAATATTTCTTATCTCATCAAAAGCCTTTATATAAGTCGCAGGGTTTGATCGTGATGATTTTCCTATTGGGTTCTGATCGACATACTCAAAGGTTTCAATGGATGTAAGATCTCCCGAGATTTTATCTGACTTTCCTGTGTTGAGATAGGATTTAATCGATGGAATAAGTTCATTTTTTACTAGTGTTGATTTTCCGGATCCGCTAACTCCGGTTATTACCGTTAGGCGCTCCAGAGCAAAACAAACCTCATTTATTGATAAATTATTGCTCCTGCAATTTTTAAGTACTAAAAATTTATTCAAAGGTCTTTTTGTTGGGATATCAATATTTAAATCTTTGTTTAAGTATCTAGCTGTTAAACTATTATTTGATTTAAGTAATTTTTTGTGGTCACCTTCAAAAACAATTTCACCTCCATAAATACCAGCCTTCGGACCAATGTCGATAATGTGTGTTGCTGATCGCATAATTTCCTCATCATGCTCCACAACCAAAACCGTATTTCCAATCTTATTTAAACCTTTTAAAACCTCAATTAATTGGGTTGTGTCCTTTGGGTGAAGTCCAATGCTTGGTTCATCCAAAACGTAAAGGGCTCCAACCAGTTTAGACCCTAATCGGCTTGCCAAATTTATTCGTTGTGATTCACCGCCTGACAGTGTATTGCTTAATCGATTTAGTGAAATGTATCCAACTCCTACATTTGTTAAAAATGCTAATCGATTTGTTATTTCATCTAGCAGGCGTTTACCTATCTTCAACTCTCTTTCGGACAAATTTATCTTTTGGAAAAAGTTATATGTCTCATCAATAGTCATTGCAGTTACCTCTGAAATATTTTTACCGCTAATTTTAATCGCTAATGATTCTTTTTTTAGCCTCTGACCTTTACAATCATAACAATCAGTTCTGCCCTTATAACGGGATAGAATAACCCTGTTTTGGATTTTGTAAATTTTTTCTTGGAGGCTATGAAAAAAATCGTAAATTCCTCTAAAGTAATCTGATCCATTCCATAAATAATCTTTTTCCTTTTGCGTTAATTCCTTGTAAGGAGTATGAACAGGAAAATCTACATAGTGAGAGTTTTTTATAAACTGAAGGCGCCATTCTCCCAATTTTGGACCTTTCCATGGAGCCACACAGTAGCCGTGTACAGATATATTTTTATCGGGAATAACCAGGTCTTCGCTAATTCCAAGAATTTTGCCAAAACCCTCACAGGTGGTACATGCTCCCAGGGGGCTATTAAAATTAAAAAGCTCAATGCTTGGAAATTCAAAGGTCATTCCATCAGCCTCTAATTTTTTACTAAAATATTGTGTGATAATTTTATTTTCCTCAGAAATATCAAGCCAGCACTCGCCATTGAGCTGATCAAAAGCAGTCTGTATTGAATCGGAAATTTGAGTTATAAAATCTTTGTCATGTTTAACAATGAATCTGTCAATTATTAAATCAAAATTTTTTTCTTCTGTAAGTTTATTAAGCGATTTGAATTTTCCGTCTACTCTGATTCTGGAAAAACCATCGCTTACCAGTTTATTAATGGTTTGTCTAGATGTATTTTTATAGTTTAGATAAAGAACTCCTTTTGTTCCTATTTTAAAGCTTTTTACAAATTTTACAACATCATATAACTCATCGCTTTTTACTTCTTTATTTGAAATCGGCGAGATTATTCTTCCGAGTCTTGCATAAAGAACTTTTAGATAGTCATAAATTTCTGTTGAAGTTCCAACTGTTGATCTTGGGTTTCTAGTAATTACTTTTTGCTCAATAGCGATGGCAGGAGATATGCCTTTAATGTAATCTACTTCAGGTTTTTCTAATTTACCAAGAAATTGTCTTGCATAGGACGATAAGCTTTCAACATATCGTCTTTGTCCTTCAGCATATAATGTGTCAAACGCTAATGATGATTTTCCAGAACCACTTACTCCTGTAATCACGGTAAAAGAGTTTAACGGGATTTCAACATCGATATTTTTAAGGTTATGAAGCTTAGCCCCTTTAATAAAAATGGACTTTTTTTTCTTTTTATTGGTTGACGTTTTTGGCATTTTTAATGAGTGGGAAACTTCTGTACTTGATAGTTCGTAAATTTATGCTTAATTTAAGA
>MDTG01431032.1_pt1 | contig 15065 bp, 11 predicted proteins | sample 811421 | NCBI WGS metagenome assembly MDTG01 (sample SAMN05326645, study PRJNA326480) | marine metagenome | isolation source: seawater | place: Pacific Ocean: South East | collected 2011
AAAAATGGTTCTCAACAGATAGACACTCTTTGTGTGATAGACGATGGAAATGAAGTTCTTGTAAATGTAAATGATTGTCCATTCGAATTAGCAGGAAATCATATAAAAAAAATTAAATATGATTATGATAAAATTGATATTTTGCTGACGGGTTATCAAAATGCAAGTGCATATCCACAGTGTTTTGAAAACTTATCTTTAGCTCAAAAAAAAATTGGGGGAGGAATAGCATCAAAGAAATGTTTAGATAGAGCTTTGTCATTCATAAAAATATTAAACCCTAAATATTATTTACCATTCGCGGGAACTTATACTCTAGGCGGACATTTATCTTTATTAAATTCCCAAAGATATGTTCCAACTATTGATGAAGCTTATGACTATTTACAAAAAAATATAAGTAATAAAACCAATATACCAATAAAGATTAATCCTGAAACAATATTTGATAGTTCCTTAAATGAAAATTCGTTGCCTTTTAAAAACTTTGATACAAAAGGCTGGTTACACCATATTGATAGTTATCTATCTAAAAAAAAATATTTCTATGAAAATGATGAAAATATTAAAACTTCAGAATTACATGATCTAATAAGTCTTGCTCACAAGAAATGGCTTGATAAAAAAAAACTGAATAATATTGATATAAAAACAAATATTTTATTGCATTTTGACGATCAATTAGTTGAATTATCTAACGATAATAATTTAAAATTTACAAATATAAATGATTATTCAAAAAAAAAGAATTATGTGAAATTTAAAATTAATAAAAAATTACTATTTAATCTACTTAAAGGACCTAGATTTGCTCACTGGAATAATGCTGAGATAGGATCACATATTTTTTTTGATAGAAATCCGAACATTTTTGAAAGAAATTTATACTTTAGCATGTCATACTTTCATATTTAGTATTACTGGAATATAGTTGAGTGATATATGCCTTCTTTTATATATGGCCAATAACCTTTTCTAGATTTTTTTATAATATTATCAGTTCCAGGCTTATCTTTTTAAGTATTTTTTCAGATAAAAAATTTCTTACTAATACGTTGTCCTTCTTTTCAAAAAATTTTGATTAATTTCTTTATTCAATTATATATTGTAATTGTCTTTATAGTAGCTATTTTTTTTTAATAAATCATTGTGTATACCAATATCAGATACTTTTCCATTTTTTAAAATTATAATTTGGTCTGCAGAACTTAAACTTTTTATAGAATGTGAAACGATCAATAAAGTGGTTTTGGTCATTTTAGTATAATCTATAATTCTAGACATGATTTGCTCCTCTAAAGTTCTTTGAACATTTGTTAACGGTTCGTCCAAAACCAAAAACCCATCACTTAAATATATTGCCCTAGCAAGATTAATTCTTTGTTTTTCACCTCCTGATAATTCTAGACCCTTTTCATTTAGCCTATGATCTAAAGAAACTTTATTTCTATCTAAGATTTCTCTTACTTCGCATATATCAACTACTTGATTTAGTTTTTTAATGTTAATATCTTCTTTCTTTTCAAAAAAAGTTATATTTTCTTCTATTGATCCCGCAAAAATTATTTGATCTTGGTTGCTGTAAGAAATTTTACTAAAATCAATTTGATGAGATTCGAATATTTTATTGTCATCTATTTCATAATTCCCATCATTTTTCATACTAAAACCACATATGATATCAAGTAAAGTAGATTTGCCAGAGCCAGAAGGTCCCAAAATTGATGTGATTGAGTATTTTTTAATTTCAAAATTTATACCACTTAAATTATTTTTATCTTTTTTATGTCCAAATGAAATATCATTAAATTTTAAAGATCTATTAAAAGAAATAAGAGAAATCTTTTTTGAAAAATTCTTTTCATGATGATTTTTATTGGATAATTCAACTTCTCCCATAACAATTGATATTGATGGTAAAAAATTTATCACAGAATAAAATCTATTATTTATTTCTGCAAAAAGATTTACAAGTTTATAAGCTGCTCCAATATAAACCGCATAAAAAGATAAATTTGTTAAAGAAAAATTATTTATATAAAGTAGATAAAATAATATTGATAAAGAAATAATCACAAAAATTAATTTGATTAAAATTCCTGGTAAATTAAATGAGGTTTGTAAAAGGGTTTCTTTATTTTTATAATTTAATGTTTCTTCAAAAAATTTTTGAGAAAAAAATTTTTCTCTATTAAAAATTTTAATTATTTTAATTGAGGATAAAATTACATTGCTCAATGTAAAAATTTCACTTTGGTAGGAATTTCTTAAATGAGTTTTTTTTATAATTACTTTTCTACCTAATTGTAAAAAAATTATTCCTAAAAAGATGAAAAAAAACGTTAAGTAAATCGTAATTTTTAAAGATATAATTAATAAAAGTATGTAGATAAATAATGAAACAATCAAATTTCTTAAAATTAACATTAATTCCCAAACAACTGATGCACTATTTAATGTATGTATCAGTAGCTTTTGTGTCAAATCACCAACTTTTGACTCAATAAAATATTTATTTTTTTTTAGATTTAAATAATTATAGATTATCAAGTTTCTGAATTTAAAACTTATTTTTTCTCTTATTAAAGCACTAAAAAAAACTGTACTTAATTGAATTATTGATGAAAGAATAAAAATTAATAATATGAAAATAAAGAAAAATTTAACAAATTCTTCGTATGTTAGTCCCAAACCTAATTTATCATTAATTAGTATTTGATAAGAAATAAACTTTTCTTTATCTAATAATAGGTCAACAATAGGTATAACAGAGCCTACAATTGTTGTTTCAAGTAATGCTAAAATTAAAATAAGAATTAATGATAAAAAAAATATAAAATTAATATCTTTAGAATTTTTGAATAAAAATTTTAATTCTTTTTTGTAATTTTTGAATTTATTTTTAAGCATTTTTATTAAAAGTAATTTTTAAATAAAGCAAGATTATGTTTTAGAACATATATTCAATATCTATAAGTTAAGTCTCTTAAAAATTTTGTTAGGGATAAATTTTAATATCAATAAGATTATTTTCCACTTCCAAGGTATTCCAATTTTAACTTTATTTTTCAAACATTTTTCAATTAGTTTAGCAATTTCTAAAGGTGTATTTGTTAGTAATGCTGGTAAATTTAAATGACTTGTCATCTTTGTTTTTACAAATCCAGGTTTAATAGTAATCAAATTCATATTTTCAAATAAATTATTCAAATTAACCATTTCAGCAAAATTAGTTATTGCCTGTTTTGAAATCGAGTAAGTAAAATTTTTTTTTCTAAGTTTTTCACCTGCTACAGATGAAATGAATGCTAAATTATAATTTTCTTTTTTTTTAAACTCATTTCCTATAAACAATATACATTTGGATAAATTAAAAAAATTAGTATTTACGCCCAATTCAAACTCGTTAATATTTTTTGGATCAAATTTTAAAATTCCAGAAAAAATAATTATATTATTAAAAAACAATTTATTATCAAAGAATTTTTTTAGATCTAACTCGTAACTATTAATATCAAACTTAAATATTTTAATTTTGTTAGATTTGTTTAAATTATAATTTTTTAAATTTTCAAAATATTTGTGTTCATCTCTAGTTCCACAAAAAATATTCAAATCTTTTTTATTTGAATATATGTTAACTAATTCCAGAGCTATATCTGAATTAGCACCCAATATAAGTAAATTTTCACTATTGATCATTGATTAAATAATCTCATTGTTTGAATTGATCTAAACTTTTTATATTTAGATTTATTTATTATACTGAAAAATTTTTTATAATTTTGATACATTTCTTTAAAATCTCTTTGATTTAAAAAATTCTCTTTTGTTAAGTAAACCCTACCTTTATTTTTAATGACGATCTTTTTTAAATTAAGGAGGTGTTTTGGTAAATTATTGTTGAATGGAAAATCTAAAGCCAAGGATATGCCCCTTTTTCCAAAACCAATAAGTGACTTTTTTTTCCCACTCATAGTTTTCATAACAGATAAGTAACTTACCATATCATTTTTATTCATATATTTCAAAATTTCATGAATACAATCAATTGATTTATGGAACTGACAAACAAATTGAAATTGGATTAATCCTTTTCTAGAATAAATGTAATTCCAATTTTTAATCTTATCCAAAGGATAAAAATAACTAAATAAATTTATTAATTTTTCTTTCTTAAAAAGATTAATTGCCAGAATAATTCTGTTAAATATTTTAATATTAAAATTGTTTAAAAATACGCTAAAAATATTAAAAAAATTTATTTTAATTGATTTAGGAAAAAATGTTTTTTTTCTTTCTTTTGCATGATTTCCCAAAAAAATAATTGAATTAAAATTTTTTAAATTATTTGCTAAATCAAGCCAAGCTACACTATACTCATTTTTTTTACTTAGATTAATTAAATTTGAGACTAAATCATTTAATCCTTTAGTAAAAATTTTCTTTTCTTTTATATAGTCACCTTTAATTTTTTTTAGACTGAAACAAATTTCAGTTATCACTCCTGTTGAGCCCATTCCACCTATTGTACAAAAAAAAATCTTTCTATTATTTTTTAGATCACATTTTATCTCTTTATTTGATGAATTTATTAACTTAATGTATTTAATAAAGTTTCCAAAGCTTCCTGAAATATGATCATTTTTTCCATGCACATCTGATGCAACCATGCCTCCTATTGTCACAAATTTTGTACCTGGACTCACAGGAATAAACAAATTGTGTGGTAAAATTTTTTTTAACAAATCATTTAAAATGACACCACTTTCAACGGTAATTTCAGCTTTTCTTTTATTAAATTTAATAATTTTATTTAAATGAATTGTACTAATGGTACCTTTTGGTTGTATACTTGAATTTCCATAAGATCTCCCCATACCTCTGCAAATTATTTGACTCGAATTACTGATTACCTTTTTTATTTCATGAATATTTTTTGGATAATATATTTTACAGTTATATGACTTTTTCATACCCCAACCAGATAGTTTCATATTAGTATCCAAATGAAATAATTAATATTGATAAAAAAAGTATTATTAAAAAATTTATATTCTTAAAAAAAATATTTATGAATTCATGATTTTCATTTTTATTTTTTTTAATTAATATATGATGAAAAAATAATAACATTGGTGCTAACAAAATAAAAAAGTGTGGATTAGCGTTTATTTCAGCTTTGCTAGATATAGAATATAAAATTATAATTATACTTATTATATAAATTAATATACCCATCATCCTGTTTAAAATTAGTCTAAATTTATAATATTTTTCAGATTTTAGATTTAAAGTTTGATTGACATCAATTAATTTTTTATATGTGGCAAGATAAAGAAAAAATAAAAAAGCTATTGAAATTAACCAACTTGAAACTTCAATATTTGTCAAATAACCACCAATTAATGTTCGAAAAACATAAAATATAGGGAGAAAAAATAAATCTAAAAAAACAATTTTTTTTAAAAAAAAGGTGTAAATATTAGCAAGAATTAAGTAAATGCCGACCCACTTTAATAATTCAATTTTATCAAAATCATAAAATAATACTGTGATGATTAATAAAACTAAAATTATAAATATAACGAAAATCGCTTTTGAAATAGAAATAATACCACTCGGTAGTGGCCTTTTTTTTTTAATTTTATGATTTTTGTCTTTGTTTATATCTACTATATCATTAACTATATAATTTATTGATGTAACTAAACATAAAACGATGAATATATGAAAAAGTTGAAAAAATAAATCTCTACTTAATGTATGCTCGAAGATCCAAGGTAAAAATACTAATAAGTTTTTTGGATAATTGTTTACTTTAATTAGATTTAAATACATTTTTTATTGATTTATTATTAAATATAGCATTTGATATCAACATCAATAAAATTGTTTAAGATAATAAGTTATAGTAATTTTAAATCAATGAATGTTAATATTTTTGAAATAAAAGAAAACTTTGATCTTAAAATACCTAGTGAAATTTGGTTGAATTTTGAAATTGGATATTATTTTTACTTTATAATCTTAATACTTTCAGTTTTTTACTTATTGTCAAAAAAAATTGATTTGAAAATTTTTTTTTTTATTAGTTCATTATTATTACTTTCGAATTATATAAGAAATGTTTATGTAATTGATGAAGTAATGATTGGCTTGGAAATCCCTTATAATTTATTTAACCATGGGAAATTTTCTTTTTCGCCAAAAAGTATGATTGATGGTTCCACAGATTTAATATTTTTATCTTTTCTAGTCCCATTTGGATTTTCAGCAGAATTATTGATGCACACTAATTATATATTTTGTTTTTTGCTAACACTAATTTCTTTTTACTTTATTTATAAAATTATTATCAAATACAAGAATAAAGCAGTTGCATTTTTTTTAATTATTTTTGCATCATCACAGTTGTTTGTTAAAATTTGGTCTCCAGGTTTTCCAAGTACATTGAATGTCACTTTGCTGATTATTGCTTTTTATTTACTATTTAAAAATAATAAAAATGATTTGATTAAATTATGCTATCTTTTTCCATTAGTTAGACCAGATGGTATTTTATTCTCAGCATCTATATTTTTTATCTTATTAATTGATGAAAAAAAATTAAGAATAAAAAATTATTTATTAACTTTTTTATCATTAATAATTTATTTTATAGTTATCAAATATCTATATGGTCATTTTAAACCTACACCTATGGAATTTAAATCATATGGTTTTAACTATGGTTTCATACAGAATATACTACCAATGCAATTGGAAATATTAACAAATACTTTAAAAAAATTAATTATCTTAAGCATACCTCCGGTAGTCTCTATTTATCTATTAAAATTAAATAATTTGAAAAAATTCTTACATTTACTGTTTCCTTTTTCATGTATTATAATTTTTTATTCAATATTTAGTATGAGAACTCATTGGGGTGGAAGATACTTAGGATTTATTGAAATTTATTTTCTTATTTTATATTCTTTAATTTTTTTGGAATTATCATCAAATAAAATTAAAATAATTTTAAAGAAAAATAAAGGTATATTATCAAATCTTGATTTAAGTTTATTCTATAATAGCAAGGTTCTAATAATATCTACTCTAATTTTTTTTCAATTATTTCAAATTCAAGACTACTCGCAACATAATATACATAGGGGAAAAAATTTTATTAATCAAGATGGAAATGCAGTTACTGGGCAAATATTAGATAAGATAATTCCTAATGAATGGCCAATCACAACTACGGAAATAAATTATGTTGGTTATTACATGCATGATAGAGAAGTGAAAGACTTAATTGGTTATACAAACAGAGATATATCAAGTTCTAACACCTTTAATTCAAAGGGAGTTAAAATTAATCCCTTTTTTTTTAAAGATTTAGATCCTTATTTATATTGGAATAGAGTTCTTTCAGAAAAATATAAGAAAAATCACTTGTGGATTGACCAAGACAAATCATTACTTAATAGTACTTATGAAAATATAGAGAAATTTATGTCATTTGATAATACAAGCACAGATGAGTTTGTTGTAGCAAATATTGATGAGGTTTTAAAAAGATATGATATTTATTTAATAAAATATGATCATTGGACCATTGTAACTTTAGTCAATCATAAAAAAATAAAAGAGTTTCAAAATTCCATTAATCAATATGGTGAATTACAAAAAACAAAAAAATTTAACTTTGAAAGATTCAAAAATTTTTATAATTCAGAAAATGCAAAATTAATTATTTTTTAAATTTTTATAAATTGTATTAAATATTTCTTTGTTTGGGTCAATTTTTAAATCTGTTATAAAATTTTTTTTAAAATTATTTAAATATTTAACATTTATATTATGAAATTTTTTATAATAATTAATTTTTTTAAAAAAAGAAAATTCATTAGTTTCAATTTTCACAATATTTTTCAAAGATTTAAAAAATTTTTTATTAATCGAATGTGCTTTTTTTTTAAACAAAAAAATAATATTTGAATTTAACATGATTAATTCATGCATGTGGGTAGAGTAATGTGAGGTAAGATAAATCATATCTTTTTTAGAATAATCTAAAAAATTTTGATACAAAAACTCTAAATTATTATCATTTTTAATTTTTTTATTTAAATCAAGATTCTTAAGGATGTTTATTCTTCTAAATTTTAATTTAAGATTAATATTTTTTTTTGAAGCAACCTCACATAGTTTAATCAAAAATTTATAATAAGAAGCATCATCATAATTTGCCCATTTATTATCACATCCTTCACCCATTCCAAAATTTGATGCTATATAAATATGTTGAGAATTAAGATTTTTTTGTTTTTTATTTAAATTTAAAAAATATGATGAACCAGTGATTTTATAATCAAATTTCATCTTATTAATATTATTATTTTGCTTTCTAACCCAGCTTGAAACAAAATTGTTATCTATAAACCTAAATATATTAATATTATTTGAAGAAAAATTTATGTCAGAAATAGGATTATAATTAAAAAGATAGGTGCCTCCACCATGAAACATTCCATATAATTTTTTTTTTTTCATTAAATCAAAACATAAAGCCTGTTTTGGTTCATTGATATATTTTGATAATGCAAAATTTATTTTTAATAAATTTGTTATTTTCTTAAATCTTTTAAAAATTTTAAAATGATAAAAAAAATTTTCTTCATGTATTTTTTGAGTTATTAAAAATAAAGCATTTTTTAAATTTTCTCTTAAGTCTTTATGATAATATTTTAATTCAATTTTAGATATTTCATTAAAAATATCTTTTTTTTTAATTAATAATTTTTTTTGTTTAAAATCTGATGAAATCCAATCTAAATAAATAGGATAAAAATTTTTTTTTTTAAATTTTTCTATTATTGAAAGTTCATTAGGACCTAAATAAGAAACCAAAAAAAAATTTTTTTTCTTAAGGGAAAATTTTGATAACAAAAATCTTAAATAATCTTTTATTGATAAATGTTTTTTAAATATACAATTAAATAAATTATAGAAAGTATTAATTAAAGAAGAATTTATAAATCCTTTATCTCCTTTTTTAAAAAAATTAAAAAAAATTTCTTTTCTAATAAAAAAATTTTCAATAAATATTTTTGTATCTATAATTTTTAAATTTTTTATTTTTAAATTTTTAAGAATTATTGAAAGTGGATTTAAAATATCAGAATTATATCTACAAATATAAATTTTTTTTTTGTGAAAGAATTTTATTAAAAATTCAAGTTTTTCTGTTTCATTAAAATATGTAAAAAAAATTCTTCTACTATAAGAACTTAAGTTTATAAAAAAATTGAGATATTGCTCTTTATACTTTTTTTTAATTTTTTTATCTAAATTTTTAAAAACATTTGTAATTTCTTTTACAAATGAATATTTTATTTTAGACCTTTTATTTAAAGCAATATCCTCTAAAGTTAAAAAATTTAAATTTCTTTTATTGCACGCATCGACAGCTTGGGGATGCCAGGCAAAATAAATACAACCTTTATTTATATATTTATTTAAATATTCAAAATCTTTTTCAGATTGAATAATTATAACATTCATTAATATGATTAATCAAATTTTTTAATTAAGTTTTTTAATTCAGTCATACTTAAATATGATTTATTATTAAAGCTATTATACTCTGACTTTGGTTTTTTATATTTTTGTTTTAATTTATTTTTTTTTAAAAATTTTTTTATATTCCATAAATTGTACTCTGAGTTAGGTGCTACAACAAAAAAATCTTTAAATTCAAATGTATTTAGTAATTCTTCTTCTGAAATTAAGCTTTCATGTAATTTTTCACCAGGTCTTAAACCAGTTTCAACAATTTTAGATTTTTTTGATATACTTTTGGCAAGATCGATTAATCTATAACTTTTCATCTTTGGAACAAAAATTTCTCCTCCTAGCATTAGCTCAAAGCTTTTAATTACAAATTCCACAGCATCATCTGTTTCAATATTAAACCTGGTTGATTTGATATTTGTTAGTGGCAATTTTCCTGTGTTTTTTTTTTCTAAAAATTTTGGTATCACAGATCCCCTGCTCCCCATTACATTCCCATATCTAACACAAGAAAAAGCAATCTTATTTGTGTCATTGTAATTATTGGCTGCATTAACAATTTTTTCTAAAACTAATTTAGTCGCTCCATAAAGATTTTTAGGTGAGACAGCTTTGTCTGTGCTTAACGCAACAATTTTTTTAACTTTATTTTTAATTGAACTATCTATTACATTATTAGTTCCTAAAATATTTGTTTTAACAGCTTCAAACGGGTTATATTCTGCAATATCTATATGTTTAAGTGCAGCAGCATGAACAACGAAATCATATCCATTAGACATTGCTAAATTTAATCTTTCGCTGTCTCTTACATCACCTATAAAAAATCTTAATCTATTTGAATGATATTTAAAAAAATCTAAATTTTTCATTTCATATTGTTTATGTTCATCTCTACTAAAAACAGTGATTTTTTTTGGCTTATATTGAGATAAAATTTTACTAATAAATCTTTTACCAAAAGTACCAGTTCCACCAGTAATAAAAATTTTTCTATTATGAAACATTTTTATTCTTATAAGTTGTTTTTAAAATTATTTTACAAATGTGTTTAATATTTGAAAAATTTAATTTGTAATAAATTGGCAAACTCAATACACTTCTATAATAATTTTCGGTTCCTTTAAACCATTTTTTTTGGAGATGTTTGAAAACAGGATGATAATAAATGGGTATATAATGCACTTGAGTTTTTATTTTATTTTTTAGAAGATATTTCATAAATTTATTTCTATGAATACCTATACTTTTAAAAGGTATTTTCAGGATATATAGATGACAGGCTGAATGCTCAATGTTGTTTTTTTGTATAGAAAAAACTTTATAGCTTGAAAAAAATTTATTGTAAAATCTTGAAATCTTTTTTCTTTCCGATATGAATTTTTTTAATTTATTTAATTGACTATAGGCTAGTGCGCAGTTGATGTCACTTAATCTATAATTAAGACCTATTTTTTGAACCTGATAATACCATATGTTAGGCTTTCTTGAATTATCATAATTTTTTTTATCTTTAAGCCAGTTTGAATTATTTTTTTCAATACCGTGTGATCTAAATAATTTCAATTTTTTTGCTATATCAGTAGAGTTTGTTGTTATTAATCCTCCTTCTCCACTGGTTATTGACTTTAAGGGATGCAAAGAAAAAGTACAAATATCGCTATCAATACAACTACCTACAATATACTTTTTTTTATTTATTATCTTATATGATCCAAGAGCGTGACAAGCATCTTCAATACAAAATGCATTATATTTTTTTTTCAATTTTTTTAAATCAAAGTTATTTTCTGCATTACCTCCTATATACATTGGTAAAAAAGCCTTTAAAGATTTTAAATTATTTCTTTTTATACATTCATATAAATTTTTTTCTGTCATTAAGCCACTATCAGGATTTACATCTGATAAATAAATATTTGCTTTCATCAGGTAAGCAATATTTGCAGCTGCGGTAAAATTAATTGTTGGCATAATTATATTATCCCCTTTTTTCAAATTGATAGCCATAAAAGCTAAATGTAAAGCGGCAGTTCCACTGGAACAGACAATGGCATGCTTTACTTTCAAAATTTCTGAGACTTTTTTTTCTAATTTTTGAACTAATGGACCTGTAGTAACCAGATCATTTTTTAATGCCTTTGAGACTGACTCAATATCTGACTGATCAATAAATTGTTTACCATAAGGAATAATACTCATATTTTCTTTATACATTGAAATTGAGGAAATATTTTTAAAATATCAGCATTAAATTTCATCTTTTTTATAGATTTTATAATATTCATTGAATAATAAGACGTAATAATTATCAAATCTGGTTTTAATTTGACAGCATTATTTGGCGATATTATTTTAATTTTTGAATTTAAAAATTTTAATTTTTTTTTTTTTAAATCAGAATCTACAACATACTTTACGTCGTCAAAATTAATATCAAATGTACTTAAAAATGATGAACAAAAACTTCCAGCACCCCACAAAATAATATTTCTATAATTTGATTGTTTAATCTTTTTTTTTATTTCTAGTTCTAAGTTTCTAAACTTATCTTTATAATTTTTAATCAAATTTATGTTTACATTTTGCTTTTTTAAATTTATTTTTTTGCTTTTTTTAGCGACCGCAATCAAGTTTCCATTTATTTCAACAGTTTTTTTTACTCTAAAACCTGATTTTGATAAAATATTTTTAAGAGTAGACTTTGAAAAACATTGTATGTGTTGTGGAGAGAAAACATCCACTAATCCATTTTTGATAAAATGTTTAATATCTGGAACTTCAATTATTATGAATGAATTTTCACTTAAAATACTGTTACAAGTCTTTAAAAAACTAATAGGATCTTTAAGATGTTCTATAAAATGTCGGCTTATAATTATATTATATTTACCTTTTTCTTTTTTAAAATTTTTGTAATTAAAAAATTTTCTTTTAATATCTAAACCAAATTTTTGACCTATTAAGGCTCCTTTGCTAGGATCAACTCCATACACATTATAAAATCTTCTTAAATTATATAAAATATAGCCATCATAACATGCTATTTCGAGTAAATTTTTATTTTTTGGATTAAAGGTAAATTTATGAAATTTTTTAAAAAAAACTTTTAAAAAACTATTATCTCTATCAGGTATAAATTGCTTTAACAAAGGAGAAGGGTAATTGTAAAATTTTTCATAAAGATAATTCATAATTTTTTGTTTTGGTGGATTTGCTAATGAAATATGACCGCAATTTTTACAATAAAAATAATTTAAATTTACAAATAATTTTTTTTTTCCAAATTTTGAAATTAAACTTTGTAGCTTTTTTTTATTAATTGGAGTTGTCTGTAATGGAAAATTTTTTAATGAAAAAAATTTTTCAGTTAGCTTACTATTATCAATTGGACAATTAAAATTCATTTTTTTACCATGCTAAAAGTAAGCAAAGTTTCAGCTGGAATATTTTCTTTAGCTTTTTTTCCATTAATCAATTTAAATTTTGATGTAGACAAACCTGTACCAGGTCTTGCAAATTTAATATTGTCTAAATTTATAGTTTCATTTTTAAGTATCTTTTTTTTTGAAACTATGCTTCTTCTAATCATTTTTCTCGAACTTAAATCTGATGGATATATTTTTCTTTCAAATGTCCCTAATATTTTTTCAGTTCTTCTAATACCATCGACAAGATCAATCATTTCTCTGGGTTCAATGGCGAATTTATGATCTGGACCTTTCATTTTTCTATTTAATGTTATGTGTTTTTCAATAATTTTGGCCCCGTTTGAAACTGCAACTATAGAGTCTATTACTGATGGGGAATGATCAGAATAGCCTGCCAAGCATTTAAATTTTTTCTTAAACATTATAATATTATTCAAATTAATTTCATTTGTTTTTGGAGGATAGTTAGACTTGCAATGCAAAAGGCAAAAATTAAAAAATTTTTTTTTTCTTAAAAACTTTACAGTTTGTAAAATTTCTAAAGATGAAGCCATGCCAGTCGATATAATCATAGGCTTTTTTAACTTGATCAATTTTTCTAATAGTTGAAAATATGTAAAATCTATTGAGGCAATTTTAATTACAGGTATTCCAATTTTTTTTAAAAAATTTACATCTTCATTTCTATGAATAGTGCAAAAAGGTATTAATCCCTTTTTTTTAGCATATGAATAAGCTGGTTTAAACCATTTTTTTGGCATTAGTATTTTATTCTTTGCAATTTCCCACCAAGGTCTGATCCCATATAACTTTTCTAAACCCACATCTTTTGTGGTTTCATTCTTACTGAATGCTTCCTCAGCATCATAAATTTGAAATTTTACAGCATCAAATTTAGCTTTATTTGCAGCATCAATTAATTTTTTTACATTTTTAAAATTTAAGTTGTGATTTGACCCTATCTCTCCTATCACAAAACAAGGTGAACTTTCATTTATAAATTTATTTGCAATTTTCATTTTTTAATTTTTTTTTTTATAATTTTTTTTAATTTCCCAATATCTTCTACATCCATAGTATCTTGAAAGGAAAATTTAATTTTAAAATTTTTAGAAATTTCCATTATTAAATTTAGATGATTTAAAGAATCCCAATTTCTCACTGTTTCTGGACTATCGTTATCCTTCAAATTTTTTTTGATTTTAAATACTTTTTTTAAAATTTTATTAATTTTTTCATCCATTTTAATTTTTCATAAAATAATTCATATTTTGACGTAAAATAAAGTTATTTAAAGGATCAAGTTTTTCGATACCACATATTCTTTCTAGTGTTTCACTTTCACCATATAATTTAATAAGTTTAGATAAATATTGTGACTCAGCATCTTTTAAATTTCTATAATGTAAGGCAGCTTTAGCTCCAATAGCTGTATTTAACGGCAATTTTTTGTTAAATAAACAAATTTTTAAACTTAAAACAATCCTATTGTCTTTAGAGAGCTTTCTTAATGGATCTCTTGCTACTCTAGTAACTGTATCAAATAACAATTTGTTTTTAAATCTTTTTAATTCTTTATTTTTATAATAGTTTGCAAATTTTTTTGTAGCATATTTTGCATTAATTACACCTTCAGTTATTTCTTTAATACTTCCATGTACTACTTTAGATATTTTTTTTGAATTCATAGCATCATGTATATATTTTGATTTATTTAAATTACCCAGATAAGCAGTTATTGCATGAGCTGCGTTATGTATGAATAATTTGCACCTCCAATGCATTTCTAAATTTTTTTTATTAACTTGTTTGATTTTTGATGTCATTTTATAATTACCTTTTTCAAGAATTAACTCTCCTTGTTCAGAAATCGTTAAAAGAGTATCAATCGTTTTTAATTTTCTAGGGGGGCTACATGATGAAATAACATCTGGAATACCAAAATAAACATTTTTATTTCTTGTATCTTTTTTTAATTTATTTACAGTTGTGATATCATTTTCACAAGAAATTAATGTTTTAGCCCTTTTAAAAAATTTTTTAAGCGTAAAACAATTTTTTGGTCCCACACAA
>MDTG01208894.1_pt1 | contig 15062 bp, 16 predicted proteins | sample 811421 | NCBI WGS metagenome assembly MDTG01 (sample SAMN05326645, study PRJNA326480) | marine metagenome | isolation source: seawater | place: Pacific Ocean: South East | collected 2011
TCTCTCTTCTTCACCTCTTTTGCAAGAAATTGGATAAGTTTTATCATCTATTTCAACTTTTATAACAATTTCATCAGACATTTTAACCTTAACTATAATTTTATTTAAGAATAGATTTTAATTCTTGCAGAGATTTTTCAGTGTTTTCTATATGTATCCGTAAGTCATCAAAGTCTCTGCTTAACTTGTTAAACTTTGATTCATTAGTTAAATTTTCTGCAAGTTTATTTTCTATTAGTTTTAATGAATTATCAAAATGATTTTTAAATTTTTCAAATTTTTCAAAAAAACTTTCCTCTATTTTTTCCAAACTAACCCTCTAAAATAATATATAAAACTTTAGATCATAATATATATTATAGACAAGTATAATAAAAAAATATTTTTAATAATATAAAATTTATTGATTAGAATTTTAAAATTATATATTTCTTTTTAAAATAGTTTCAAATTGATATGGTTATTATAGAGGGAGCAAATTAATGAGAATTACAAAAAAAGTTAAAAAAATTCTTGATAATTATTCAAGTGATAGTCCTGGAGTTAAAGCAAATTTAATAAGAATATTAATGAATGGTAAATTAGGAGGTACAGGTAAGTTGGTGATTTTGCCTGTAGACCAAGGTTTTGAGCATGGCCCTGCTAGATCTTTTTCTATTAATCCAGATGCATATGATCCTGAATACCATTTTAATCTCGCCATAGAATCTGGTTTGTCAGCATTCGCTGCACCACTTGGAATGCTTGAGGCATGTGCAGGAAACTACGCTGGTCAAATTCCATTAATCTTGAAATTAAATAGTTCTAATTCTCTTTCAAGAGATACAGAATCTCCAAATCAAGCTATCACAGGTTCCGTAGCTGAAGCTATTCGTCTTGGTTGTTCCGCAATTGGTTTTACAATCTATCCCGGTTCAGACGAAGCATTAGATATGATATCTGACATTCAAGATTTGACTGCAGAAGCTAAATCAATGGGTTTGGCAGTTGTAATATGGAGTTATCCAAGAGGAGGAAATATAACTAAGCAAGGAGAAACTGCAATTGATATTGTTTCTTATGCCGCTCATATGGCTGCCTTAATTGGAGCCCATATTATAAAAGTCAAACCACCAACAAACTTTTTAGAAAATGAAGAATCTAAAAAGGTATTTATTGATCAAAAAATACCTATTGAAAAACTTTCTGATAGAATAAGTCACGTAGTTGATTCTTGTTTCAATGGAAAAAGAATAGTTGTTTTTTCTGGAGGTTCTTCAAAAGATACAGTTGGTCTTCTTTCCGAAATTAAAGAGATATATAACGGTGGAGGAAATGGTTCTATAATTGGAAGAAACTCTTTCCAAAGACCAAAACATGAAGCTTTATCATTACTTTCAAAAATCATTGATATTTATAAAGGAAAATAAATGAAGATAAATGCAAATTCTGTTAAAATAGGAAATGTTTTGAATCATAACAATGAATTATGGACAGTAATAAAATTAAATCACGTTAAACCTGGAAAAGGAGGTGCCTTCATTCAGGCTGAATTAAAAAACATAAAAGATAATAGAAAATTAAATGAAAGATTCAGATCTAACGAAAACCTAGAAAGAGTTATACTTGACGAAAAAAAAGGGTCTTTTTTGTATAATAAAGCTGAGGATTATATTTTTATGGATACAGAAAACTTCGAACAAATTATAATTAATGAACAGTTGATTGGTGATCAAATTAATTTTTTAACTAGTGGGATGGAAGTTATTATGAATTCCTATGATAATCAGGTTTTATCAATAAATTTACCAGAAACATGTGAAGTAGAAGTCTTAGAAGCTGACGCAGTTATTAAAGGACAAACAGTTTCTTCTTCCTTTAAACCTGCGATAGTTGATAATAATGTTAAAGTTATGGTACCTGGACATATTGAAGTTGGTTCTAAAATTATTATTAAACCTGAAGACGGAACATATGTCGAAAAAGCAAAAAACTAGTATTTATTTTATTAATACAACATGTCTAATAAATCTCCTTTAATTAATGTTATACAAAATAGTATAAGCAAGGTTTCCAGAAGAATTTTGAGAGATTTTGGAGAAATTGAAAATCTTCAACTGTCTCATGAAAAATTAGATCAGTTTGTTTTTAAAAGTTATTTATTTATTAAGGACAATTTAAAAGCTTATTTTCTGCAATCTAGACCTCAATGGGAAGTCATTTTTCAAGATGAGAAAAAAACTAATAAAATTTTAGAGGAAAATAAATACTATTGGTTAATTGAACCTATCAATGGAATAGAAAATTTTAAAAGAGGTATACCTATTTTTGCAATTTGCATTGCAGTAATCAAAGATAAAGATACTATTGCAAGTGCAATTTTTGATCCTGTTAGGGATGAGTTTATTTTTGCTGAAAAAGGAAAAGGTGCTTATTTAAATGGAAGAAGAATAAGAGTATCAAATAGAATTAATCTTAAAAATTCATTAATTTCTGTTGAGATAAATTCTGAAGATAAAATATTGAATATGCTATTTGATTTAAAAGAAATTGACAAAAACAATTTGAGATTTTTTCTATGCAGTGCTTTAAGCTTTTCTTGGGTATCTTGTGGAAAAATCGAATGTTTTTTTAGTAATAATATTAACCAAAGTGTTTTAGAATGCGGAAAATTAATTTTAAGAGAATCAGGAGGTTATTTTTCTGAACATACTACCAGTGATAAGACAAGGTTAATAGCGGCAAACCCTATAATACATAAACATTTAACAAAAATTATTAATACCTATTAATTTAAATTTTTTTTTCTGTTAAGGCTTCTGCTTTTTTTCTTAATCTATAATAAAAAATTGGAGCAATAGTTAAACTTATAATGTAAATTATTACCATTATTGTGAATCCTTTTATTGGATCACTGATTAGTGAGTTGCTAAATATGCCTAACAAAATTAAAAAAGGTATAACCAGTGTCCTAGGTATCTGAACTACTTTCCCAGAAAATGTAGGAATATTACTCACCATTCCTAAAGATATAATAACAACCCACATACCAACAAAAAACTCATTTTTAAAATTTTCTAGATTAAACATTGGCAAAGCCGTTATTGGTAAAAGAACTAAAAAAGCTCCCGCGGGAGTTGGAATTCCAGTAAAATAGTTTTTGGCATAAGAGGGACGATCAGATAATTCTGAATTAAATCTTGCTAATCTTAAAGCTGAACAAATTACAAAAAGAACTATAGCAAACCAAAAAACTGAGCTAGTTGGTTTTCCCATCCAAAAATAAATGGTTAAAGCAGGCACTGTTCCAAACACAACAAAATCTGATAAAGAATCTAAATGCATTCCAAAATTACTTGTTGATTTTAATAGCCTTGCAACTCTTCCATCTAACAAATCAAACAATGCAGCAATAATTATTAAAATAATTACAGCATTCCAGTTGCTAAACAAAGCCTGATAAAAAGCATGTAAACCAAAAATGAGCGCACAAATTGTTAGGAAATTTGGCAACATCCACATAATAGAAAATCTTCTTGGTTTATTAATAAAAGCTTTTTTAGCTAATTTTAAACCTTTAATTTTCATTTTTTATTTTTTTTGGATGTCTTATTTCTATTTAATTTTGCAATTACAGTTTCACCAGCAATAGTGGTTTGCCCTACTAAAACTTTATTGATAGAACCCTCAGGAAAATAAATGTCTACTCTACTACCAAACCTTATTAAACCAAACACATCTCCAACCCTTAACTCTTCACCAACCTCAACATCTGTGACTATTCTTCTTGCAATTAGTCCAGCTATTTGTACAAAAGCTATTTTACAGTTTTCACCTACATCCATAGCCAAAGCTAATCTCTCATTTTCTTTTGATGATTTATCTAAACTAGCATTAAAAAACAGCCCGGGAATATAGTTTTTACTTATTATTTTCCCCTTCATAGGTGATCTATTAACGTGAACATTAAATACATTCATGAAAATACCTACTTTAACATAGTTGTTGCTAGGCAATCCAACTTCTTCATCTGGAATAACCTTAGATATTTCTACAATTTTTCCATCTGCAGGTGCTATTATTAAATCATTACTTTTATCTTCAGGAGGAAACCTTACTGGATTTCTAAAAAAATAAATACACCAAATAGTTGTTATAAGACCGATATAAAAAAGTGGGTACCAGATCCATCCTATTACGACAGTAATCAAACAAAATATGATAATAAAAGGCATTCCAGCAGGATGAATAGGAACAAAAAAACTCGATTTAATAGAATCAATAATTGACATTTTCCAAAACCATGAAATCATTTATAAATTAATAACACAATAAATATAATGACAAATATAAAAGAAAACAAGTTAGATCAAATTAAACAAGATTTAAACGATATAAAATCAAATGCAGAATCTTTAGACATAAAAAGTAAAAACCATGACTTGTCTAAAGAAGTAAATAGTTTTCAAAACAATACGTTTGTTCTTACTGAAATACTTGAAGAAGGGCAGAAATCTAGCAACAGTATATCAAATAAAGAAATGATTTTAAAACTTAGAGATATCAAATCTATAATGGAAATACAAAATAAAATTTTGACTGATTTAATTAATAAACTATCTTAGTAAAGAATTTAGTTGATTATATTCCAAAATATTTTATTTTAGTTAAAATTTTATTGTTTTAAGATTATAGTATATTTATTTGCTATTTATGTTAAATAGTAAATAATATATTATTTGATTGTGGAGGTTTAAATGCGTTTTTTTCCTGACAGAGTCTGGAGTTTAACGATAGTTACAGCATCTATCATGATAGGGACTGTTAATATAAGTAATGTATTAGCAGGCGGTGATCCTAATGTAAAAGATAAAAAAGGGATTCAAAAAAAATCTACTATAAAACAAAACAATCAAGAAAAGGCCTATAAAAAGCCATTAAATTCATCAGTAAAAAGCAAGGAAATAAAAAAAAATAAACAGGTTGCTTCTAATAAAGTTAAAAAAGTAAATTCTAATGATAATGTAGAAACGGCAGGATTTGCTGCAGTTGAAGATGAACCATTAATTGTAGATCTTTCTTCAGTTGTGGATTCTGATGGAATGGGTTCAGTTGGAGTTCAATGGCAAATATCTGAAAATGGAAAGAATTGGACAAATATTAGTAGAGCTACTAGTCAATCATTTACCCCCAGAGAAATGCATGTTAGCAAAAAGCTTAGGGTTGTAATATCCTATGTTGACGGCCAAGGTAATTTAGAAACATTGATTAGCCCACCATCTACTTCAGTTAAAAATGTAAATGACAAACCAACAGGAGCAGCAAGACTTATTGGTTCTTCAATTGAAGATAGTGCACTAGTGGTTGATACATCAAGCATAGCTGATGAAGATGGCATAGGTGGTTTTGAAATTTCTTGGCAAAGATCTTCTTCAAAATCAGATTGGGAAGCTTATCCATCAGTAAAATCTGAAGTATTAAGATTAACTCAAGATCAAGTAAATTACTCTTTCAGAGCCGTGGTATCCTATGTTGATACTCATGGTACAAGAGAAGTTCTTTATACAAGCCCATCTGAGACAATAGATAATCTTGATGATCCAGTGCAAGGTGAGGTAACTATAATCGGTGAACCTAAAGAAGGTATAACACTTCGGGCTCTATCTAACTCTCTTTCTGACGAAGATGGGATAGCATCAATAAACATTGGTTGGGAAAAATCTAAAGATGGTCGAAATTGGGTTGCTTTAAACAGTTTAAGTGGGCCAATTTTGAAACTAGATCAAGTTTTAGTGGGTTCTCAAGTTAGAGCGAGAGTAGCTGTAGTTGACAATTTTGGTATAGAGACAAACTTATATAGCCAAGCAACGCGAACAATTGAAAATGTTAATAATAAACCTTCTGGAAGAATTATTATCAGAAGAGTAGGACAATAATTTTCATGCTAACAAATGATTTCATCCAAGTTTAATTTTGTTGAAAAATACTTTGGTTAATGATTATAATTTAAAAAAATTACTATATTTAGGAGATTAAAATAAATGACAATTAAGGTTAACACAAAAAAACTTAAATCTAATGTCATTCAATTCAAAAAATATAAATATAAAAAAAGAAAAAATATCATTTCTTCAACAATTGCTGCCATAATTGCTGTAAAAGTCGAACATCCAGAAAACGTGGAGCCCGAAGACTATTTAATAGATTACTTAGAACAAAATGAAGTTTTAGATGTTGTTGCGTTTGAAGACGCTCTAGATTCTTTCTCAGAAAATATTTCTTCAATAAAAAATGCTAATAATTATATAAATGACGCTTAATATTTTATTTTTTCCAAGGTAATTTATTATTTAACCACCCTTTAAAGCTTAGGTTATTTCCTTCAAAACCATCTAAAACATTAAAAATATTTTTGTAACCAAAATCAATCGACATCTTGGCTGCAATTCTTGATCTTACACCAGACTTACATATAAAAATTAAATTATCACATTTAAAAAAATTGTTATCTAATTCATCTTTAAAATTATTAAAGAAATTACTATCCATAATAGTGGGCCATTCAATAAAAATAGGGGCTTTATTTAATAATGATAAATCAGGTACTCCAACAGTATTCCATTCAAATGAGGTCCTTACATCTATTAAAATTGAATTTTCTTTTAACTTTAAAATTTCAAAAGCTTTTAAAGAATCAATTTCGTTTATAAACATTGTGATATAAAATTCTTATTTAGCTAATTTCCAAATATAGGGTATTAGTATGCCTGCCAAAAACAATTTATATAAATCACCAATAATAAAAGGATAAAAACCTTTTAAAATCGCATAATCAAATCCTTTAATTATAGATAATTGTAAAATGCCCATAAAATAAATTACAAATAATCCAATAGCCATACATAAAATAGAAGTATATAAACTTTTACCCCAACCTTTATCAGCTAAATGACCTAAAATTATTGCAGAAAATAAAAAGCCTATTATAAATCCTCCAGTGGGTCCAAAAATATACATAAATCCACCACCATAAGCAAAAACTGGTAATCCTATGAGTCCTTGAAAAATATACAACCCTACGGTTGCTGATGCTAAATTTCTTCCAAATAACATACCAATCATTAATACAGCTAAAGGCTGTAAAGTCATTGGCACTGGATATAAAGGCACTTTTATTTTTGCTGAAATAATTAATAGGATACTTCCCAGAAGAATTGTAATTGGTGTTATCACTATTCCATTAGTCCATCTACTTGAAATTGACTCAATCCAACTATTACCAATTACTATATTTGAATTTAACATTTAATTATAAGCTCCAAAATTTTTATATACATTTATTTATTATTGATTAATTTACCATATATAAATAATTTATACTATTAAAACGATCTATAGTTGTTAAAATTAAAATTATGAGCGATTTAGATGATATTTTTACTCCAACCAGTAACTGGTTAAAAAATAAAGAGAAAGTTGCACTAGCGACTGTAATCTCCACATGGGGAAGTGCTCCAAGAAAAGTTGGAGGACAAATGGCAATAAATAATTTTGGAGAAATTATTGGTTCCGTTTCTGGAGGATGTGTAGAATCATCTGTTATAACAGAAGCTAAGACAGCTATTAAGGATAGAAAAATTAAAATTAAAGACTATGGAATCTCAGATGAAATGGCATGGGAAGTAGGTTTGGCTTGTGGTGGAGAGTTAAAAGTTTTAATTCAACCATTAGAATATAAAGATGAAATTATACTTAAAATAGCAAAAAAAATTTCGTCAAGAGAGCCAATTACCTTAATTATAAATTGTAAATCAGGTGATAGAAAAATAGTAGAAAGTGATAGTTTAAATTTTAAAAAATTTAGTTTTTTAGATAAAGAAAATGAAATTTTTTATCAAGTAGTTAACCCAAAACCAAGACTCTTTGTAATTGGTGCAGGACATATTTCACAGTCTCTTGTTGGTATGGCAAATATAACTGGCTATGAAGTTATATTAATCGACCCAAGAGAACATTTTGCAAACAAAAAGAGATTCCCCGAATGCAAAATAATAAATGAATGGCCAGACAATGCATTAGAAAATTTTAATTTAAATGAAACTTCACATATTGTAACACTTACCCATGATCCTAAAATAGATGACCCAGCTTTAGTTAAGGTGCTAAACAGTAAAATAGGATATGTTGGATCTCTTGGAAGTAAAAGAACCCATGAAAAAAGAATTAATAGACTCAATTCATATGGTATAGATAATGAAAAATTATCAAAAATTCATAGTCCAATAGGTTTAGATATTTCATCTAAAACCCCTGAGGAAATCTCTATTTCAATTCTGGCTGAACTTACTCAGTTTAGAAGAAAAATCAATGAAAAATCCTAAAATCCTCAAATTAGTCTTAGCAGCTGGCAAGAGTAATAGATTTGGTTCACAAAATAAGCTATTACAATTATTAAATGGTAAAAAGGTAATAGAACATACCGTTGAAAATCTTCTAAATGTTTTTAATCAAACAGAAATTCTTGTTGTCACAGGTTATCAAGCCAAGGAAATAGAATTATCTCTAAAAAAATATAAAATTAAAACGTCCTATAATAATTTCTTTAATCAAGGAATGGGAACATCTATCTCACATGCAATATCAAAAAATGAGTTGGATTTAGATGGTATAATGATTATACCAGCTGACATGCCTCTAATAACAAGTTTTGATTATAAAAAAATAATTAAAGCTTTTGTTAGTAACAATCTTAACAAAATCATTTGTCCACAACATAAAAATAAAATAGGTAATCCTCTAATATTACCTAATGAGTATTTCAAAATTTTAAAATCATTGAAAGAAGATGAAGGAGCAAAAAAAAATCTTCCTAAAGAAAACATCTTTTTTGTACAAACCGGACCTGGCACCATATTTGATATAGATAATACTGAAGATTTTAAAAAAGCTGAATTAATGATTAAAGAAAAATTGTAAATAAATACAAAGTTCATTTAAATAAATCAGAAGGCTTATTTCAAGTTTTGTTATTTTACTAATTTAATAGAACTTAGCTTTCCAAAATTTAAAACAAATAACAATAACGGTGGTATCATAAATAAAGTTAAAATAGTTGACATTGCAAGCCCTCCAAAAACTACAGTACCAATGCCTCTATAAAGTTCTGATCCAGCGCCTGGGAAAACAACCAGTGGAGTTAAACCAAATAAACTTGTTAAAGTTGACATGAAAATTGGTCTAATTCTATTTTTAACAGATTCTAAAATGCTATCCCTAATTGTCATTTTATCTATTTTTGAATGCCATAATGTTTGTTCAACCATTAAAATTGAATTATTCACTACCACTCCGGCCAATATTATAAACCCAAGCATAGTCAACATATCTAATGGTTGATTAAAATATAAGTTTAAAACACCTAGAGCTATCATTCCTCCAGCAGCAGCAGTCGGAACAGCGACCATTACAATTAAAGGTAGAAGAAAAGACCTCATTAAAATTGTTAACAAAATAAAAATTACAAATAAAGCAACAACAACGTTTTGTTGCATACTCAACCAAGTTCTTTCTAATTCACTTGCTGCTCCAGATAATTCAATAAAAATACCTTGAGGTAAATTTTTATTAATTTTATCTATAATATCTTTCTGTAAAATTAATATTGCACCTTCTAAAGATAAATCTTCATGTGGTCTTAGTTGAATAGAAAGAACTCTTTTTCCAGACAACCTTTTTATATGATTTGGCATACCTAATAAATCAATATTAGCTAATTGGGTAAGGGCAACAATTTCTCCAGATTGAGTAACAATGCTAAAATCCTTTAAATTATCTATTTTATTCAATTTAGACTGACTAGACAAAAGTGTCATGTCAATTAAACTACCTTGATAAGGTATTTCGGAAATTCTTAAACCATCATTATAAACATCTAAGACAGTAGCAAATTCTTTTGCAGTGATACCATATTCAGAAAGTTTTAGATTATCTGGTCTAATCACTATTTGAGGTGTTCCATTAGTAATGGAAGGTATAGATCTAATTTGATGACCTTTTGAGGGTGGAAAATTTAAACGAATATTTTGAATTAATTTATTAGCTATTGGTCTTACTTGATCAAGTGAAGGACCTGTTACATTTATCATGATTGATCTGGATCCCCCAACAGACCTTCCAAACAAAGAGGCTTGTTGAGCGAAAGCTCTTGCTCCAGGTTGGGCTCTTACTGGATTAGTAAGAATAGGAAGAATCTCCTTTACTCTATTTGGATCCTCCGTAGCTGCTCCAGCAAAAGCCCCTCCAGAATAAGCCACAAAAAAGAACCTAGAAATTTTTGGTTTTTCATCTAACAAATCATTTTTCTTTTCCCATAAAGGTTTTGCAGAGCTCTCCATTGATTTTGCGATTTCTAAAGTCGCCTCTTTATTATATCCAGGAGGTACAATTATCCTTGCAAAAACAAAGTTTCTGTTCCCATCTGGTAAATAATCCAATGAAGGTATAAACAATACAACTATAAAAAATGAAATTCCTATAATAGAAATAACCAACATAATTCCTCTGGCTAAAGAATTAGTGGACCATTTTACATATTTTAATACCAACTTTTTAAATTTTATTGATATATTATCTAAAAAAGAAATTTTATAAATTTTATTAATATTAATATTTTTATCCTTCAAAAATATTTTAGCCATCGATGGAATTAAAGTAACAGACACCACAACTGAAATTAAAACTGAAACAGAAATTGCAATTCCAATATCCCTAAAAAGTTGCCCAACTGGTAAATCTAGTAAAAGTATTGGGATAAATACTACTACAGTCGTTAGAGAAGATCCAAGAATAGGTTTCCATACCTGCCTCGCACCATGTAAAGCAGCTTTTTCCGAGTCCATTCCTGATTGACTAAGTCTAAAAATATTTTCTTGGCTAACTATTGATGCATCCACTACCATCCCTACTGCAAAAGCCAAACCGGCTAAAGATATAACATTAATTGATAAACCTAATGAAGCAATTACAACAAATGTTCCAATAACTGAAACTGGTATTGCAAACATTATTATTAAAGTTGGGATTAAATTTCTCAAAAAAATCATTAATGTCAGTACAGCCAAAATACCCCCAATAAAAATATTCTGCTTAACCAATGAAATAGCTTCATTAATATAAACTGTCTCATCATAGACATTTAAAAGATTAAGCCCCTTAGAATTTAAATTATCTTTGTTTAAAGATCGTATTTCTTTATTAAGTAATTCCATTGTTTTGACAACATTTGAACTAGGCTCCCTTAAAACGGAGAAAGTGATTGCATCTTCACCATTTATTCTCCTAAAACTTGTTGGTTTTTTATATGAAATATATGTATCAGCTATGTCTTCTAATCTTACAACGGTTGGAGTGTTATTTATTAAAGAATCAGTTTTTACAATTATTTTTTTTGCATTTTCTGGTGTATATGATATTGCTTCTGCTCTTAATGTATATGTTCTTTTTCCTTCAATAAGTTCTCCTGCAGTAATTTGTGCAGAACTAGATTTAAGGATATTAATCAAATTATTAATTTTTATTCCAAAATTTGACAATTTTTTCATATCTACACTAATTTTTAATTCTTTTTTCGTTCCTCCTCTAAATGTAATTTCAGAAATACCTTCAACTCTTGACAATTTATCTATTATTTCAGATTCTACTAAGTCTCCTAATCTAGACATATCTTTGATTTTAGAATTATCAGTTTTAACCAATACTAACCTAGAAATTGGTCGGTCTTCTGAATTAGATGTCCTTACTATAGGTTTTGATGATTCCTCAGGAAGGCCTTCAATTGCAGATAATTTATTTAATAATTTGATAATAGCATTATCTAAATTTTGTCCTATTCCATAAGTTAGAGTTACCCTACCAGATCCAAATCTACTATCAGATTCTATTTTTTCTATACCTGATAATGAATTAACAGCCCTTTCAAGACGAGTTATTACTTCCCTTTCAATGTCTTCTGGAGATGAACCTTGCCAAGAAACCCTAACTTGAAGTATAGGTTTATCAATATCAGGCGTCATTTGTATTGGAATTTGTTTTAAAGCAACGAAGCCAAAAACAATTAATAATAAAACTAACGCCGTTACTGCAATTGGATTTTTTATAGAAAGCTTTATAAATTGATTCATTTTTGTTTTATTTTATTCTACTTTTTTCTTATTGATTTTTTATCATTTAAACTTTTTCTAATTTCTATTTATGTCTAAACTCTGGTTTTAATCTTTATTTTTTTTTATTTTAACTCGTTGATTATTTCGAAGATTTTCATTTCCTCTAGTAACTATAATATCACCCTCTTCTAAGCCAGAAATAATTTCAATTTTGTTTTTATAAGAATTACCAATTACAATATTTTTTCTTTTAGCAACCCCTTTTTCGATAAGATAAACTATTGTTTTTTCTCCATTAGCTATTAATGCGTCCTTACTTACCACAAGAGCACTTTTACCTTCACCGATTGGGATTTTTAATTCAATTCTACTATTTGGAAAATTAAGTTCATTTGGAAAGTTATGAGGTAATTTAACCTTAACCAACCTACTTCCTGTTTTAATATTTTCGATTCCAACTATTGATCTAATTTCACCTAATAAAAACTCTTTATTTCCAGTTTTAATTTCAACTTTATTTCCAATTTTTATCTTCATCGCTAACTCAGATCTAACGAATACTTCAATTTCATTTTTATTTTGTTTTAAAATAGTTCCTAATTTTTGACCTTTTTGTAACATCGCTCCTATTTCAACATTAAAATTTATTAGATTGCCATGAACTGGTGAATAAATTGTAGTAGATAATAAATCTTCTTTCGCAGACAAATTTAAAAAAAATAATTTCCTTAAATCAAAATTGATTTTAGCTATTTGTTTATTCAGATTTATTCTTGCAATTTTTAGATTGTCAAAGGCATCTTCTGAAATAATTTTCAATTCTTTTAAATCAAGAGCTCTTTTTATTTTTTGATTTAATATCTGTAATTCTTCGTTAAGAAGATCTTTAGTAACTTTATTAAAATTAATTTCTTCTTTATATCTTTGTATAAATCTTTTTATATTTTTTTTTTCTAATTCAACTAGCTTTTGACCCTTTATTAAATTTTCACCTTCTAAAACATATATTTTTTTTACTATTTCATTAATTTTAGAACTAATAACATATGGAGCAAAAGTTACTACTCTTCCAACACTCTCATTAAAAAAGTAAACGGTTTTTTTTTCAACTTTTGAAGTTTCAACTAAAGCAGGTCTATAATTACTTTTCTTTTTTTTATAACTTTGGGCTAAACTAATATTAGTATTTAACAAAATTATAAATGTTATAAAAAGAACAAATCTTAATTTCATAAAATTTCTATATAAATATTACTCTGGTTTTGGACCGTATGTAGCTAAATCCATACCATTAACGTTATCACAGAATTGATCAAAGTTGTTAATGAAAAGTTTTGCTAATTCATTAGCTTTATTTTTCCAAACTTCTTCATTATCCCAACTTTTTCTTGGATCTAATATTTTTGAATCAACGCCTCTTATATTAGATGGGATTTTCAAATTAAACACTGGAAGAATAGAATGATTTTTTAAATCTAATTCATCATTTAAAATTGCGCTTATTATTGATCTGGTATCTTTGAGTGAAATTCTTTCTCCCTTACCGTTCCAACCTGTATTTACTAAATACGCATGTGCATTTGAAGCTTTCATTCTTTTTAAAAGTACTTCAGCATACCTTGTCGGATGAAGTGATAAAAATGCTGCACCAAAGCAAGCAGAAAAAGTTGGAGTAGGTTCGTTAACTCCTCTTTCTGTTCCAGCTAGTTTTGCTGTAAATCCAGATAAAAAATGGTATTGAGTTTGTTTATCATTTAGAAGAGAAATGGCCGGCAAAACTCCAAAAGCGTCAGCTGTTAAAAAAATTACCTTTTTTGCATGACCTGCTTTAGAAATAGGTTTTACTATGTTTTTGATATGATAAATTGGATAAGATACTCTTGTGTTTTCTGTTTTACTTACATCATTATAATCTACCTTCCCATCATAATTGACGGTAACATTTTCTAATAATGCATCTCTTTTTATGGCAGCATAAATCTCAGGCTCTTTCTCCTTATCAAGGTTAATAGTCTTCGCATAGCATCCACCTTCAAAATTAAAAACTCCTTCTTCATCCCAACCATGCTCATCATCTCCTATGAGTTTTCTATTAATATCGGTAGATAAAGTAGTTTTCCCTGTCCCAGAAAGTCCAAAAAACAAAGCAACACTTTCATTGTACATATTCTTATTTGCAGAACAATGCATTGATGCAATTCCTTGCTTAGGTAAAATGTAATTCATAACTGAAAACATTCCTTTCTTCATTTCTCCTCCATACCAGGTTCCACCAATTAATTGCATTCTCTCTGTTAAATTAAATGCTATAAACGTTTCTGAATTCATTCCGTGTTTTTTAAAATTTTTGTTTGTTATTTTTGAACCATTTAAAACATGAAAATCTGGTACAAAATCAATCAAATCCTCTTTTGAAGGGCGAATAAACATATTTTTAACAAAATGCGCTTGCCACGCTACTTCAGTAACAAACCTAACTTTTAAACATGAGTTTTTATTAGCACCACAAAAAGCATCTATTACATATATTTTTTTGTTAGATAATTGTTCTACAACAATTTTTTTTAATTCTTTCCATACAAATTCATTTATAGGCTTATTATCATTTTTTTTACTTTTTGATGTCCACCAAATATCTTTTTCTGTAATTGAGTCTTTAACAATATATTTATCCTTTGGAGATCTGCCAGTATATTCGCCAGTTAAAACGTTAACTGCTCCAAATTCAGTTAATTGAACTTTTTCAAAACCTTTTAATTCTGATGAGGTTTCATCCTCAAAAAGATTTTGATAAGTAGGGTTATATATAATATTAGAAGAATTAATTATCCCTATTTTTTTTAATTCATCATTAACCATGTTTTTATATAATCAAAATATATTGAAAGATGCAATGTATCAATTTATTGTTTATTTCCAAGA
>MDTG01441197.1_pt1 | contig 15062 bp, 13 predicted proteins | sample 811421 | NCBI WGS metagenome assembly MDTG01 (sample SAMN05326645, study PRJNA326480) | marine metagenome | isolation source: seawater | place: Pacific Ocean: South East | collected 2011
AATCACCTGAAAACCAAATAATTTTCCTGAACCAAACAATTCTCTAAAAAAAGCTACTAAAATCAAAATCACTCCGTAACCAACTGCATTTCCAATACCATCTAAAAAAGATTTCCATACTCCATTACCTAATGCAAAAGCTTCCAATCTTCCCATTACTATACAGTTTGTGATAATCAGTCCAATAAATATGGAGAGCTCTTTACTAACATCGTAAGCATAAGCTCTTAAAACCTGGTCAACTAAAATTACCATTGAGGCAACGACCACCAACTGAACAATGATTCGAATACGGTTTGGAATCAAATTTCTTAAAAGAGATATAATTACATTACTTGCTGCCATTACTGCCATAACAGAGACACTCATGACAACCGCAGGCTTTAATTGTACTGTGATTGCCAAGGCCGAACAAATCCCTAAAACCTGAACGGTAATTGGATTGTTATCATCCATCGGATCAGAGAGTAACCTTTTGTTCTTTTTTGAAAACAACGGTTCTTTTTCCTTATTTATAAAGAGTAAAGTTGAATTTTTCTCGGGGGTTGATTTATTTTCTCTCATTAAATTATTAATTTAAAGCCACCGTTATATTTTCTGCCTTCAGATAGGGTAGATAATGTTTAAATCTTTCAAGAATCATATCAGTCACTCCATCTCCTGTTATTGTTGCTCCTGAAATAGCATCAACTTCATGATCGTCTTTATCTTTATCTTTTGGATCGTTATTAGTCTTAGAAACATTGATCCCGACAAGTTGTCCTTGGGGATCAAATAACTTTTCACCTACAAATCTATCTTGAAACCATTGTTGAGTAATCTCTGCACCCAAACCTGCAGTCTCTCCTTTGTGGTCAAAAACTGCACCTTGAATTGTATTTCTATCTTCTTTTAAGGCAATATACCCCCAAATAGCGTCCCATAATCCAACTCCTCTTAAGGGAACTATGTAGAATTTACTACCATTTACATTGGCTTCATACAAGGGAAAGCGCTGTTCAATTGCAGGTTTTTTAATTTCATTATTTAGGCTGATCTCAAACGCATTTACATTTTGATCGATGTCACCTGAAGCTGTAAGAGCAAGTTGTGCTGTAATATACTCTTTATAAAGTGACTCTGCTTTCTCACGATCAGTCTCAATTCCAATAGTTGCTAAAATATTTTGCATTTTTTCTTTCCGTACATTAGAAGCTTGAAGTTCTTTCAAAGAACTTGCTGTAAAAGCAAGGGTAGAAGCCACCACCAAGACCATTAGTGTTGCAAAAATAAAAGTATATGCATTACTATCTCTATTCATTTTTTAAATGGTTTTAAGTTCCTGAGCATTAATCCATCGCTTTTTACGTTTGTTAATATTAGCGTTGACTACATAGTGATCTATTGTTGGTGCAAAAACATTCATTAGTAAAATGGCAAGCATTACACCTTCTGGATATGCAGGGTTAAATACACGTATCATAATACATAAAATTCCAGTCAATATTCCATAAATCCATTTTCCCTTATTGGTTTGAGCAGCCGAAACAGGATCGGTAGCCATAAATACGATTCCAAAAGCAAAACCTCCTACAACCAAATGATTCGTCCAAGAAAAACTCATCAAAGCGTTAGCTCCCCATAAGTTAAACAATAAACCCATAATAGCAGCACCGATTATTCCGCCTATAATGATGCGCCAACTTCCAATACCAGTAAGAATTAAAATTAAAGCACCCACTGCAACCCAAAGTGTTGAAGTTTCAGCTATGGATCCTGGTATAGATCCTTGGAACATCTGTATCATTGAATATTTAACATCTTGTCCTGCTGCAAGACTTCCTAAGATTGTTTCTCCTGAAATTCCATCTACAGAACCTGCTTCGGAAACCCATACTTTATTTCCTGACATGTAAGTTGGATAGGCAAAAAAAGCAAACGCCCTTGCGGTCAATGCTGGGTTAAGAATATTCATTCCCGTCCCTCCGAAGGCTTCTTTAGCAATTAAAACTGCAAATGCCGTTGAAATCCCAACCATCCATAGCGGTATGTCTACTGGCATAATCATTGGGATAAGCAACCCTGTAACTAGATAGCCTTCATTGATTTCATGCCCACGATATACTGCAAACCCAAACTCAATGGTAAGACCCACCACATAAGAAACGATTATCATGGGAACAATTTTAAAAGCACCATGAATAAAAGCATCTATAAATGTGAAGGATTCACCTGTCTGTACGTGGTATTGATAACCAGTATTGTATATTCCATAAATTAATGCAGGCAACAAAGCAATAATCACAGTGACCATTGTTCTTTTTAGATCAACAGCATCACGTATGTGTGCTCCTTTTTTAGTTGTATGATTTGGAACGAACAAAAAAGTATCAAAAGCGTTAATTGCTGGTGCAAACTTTTCAAGCTTTTGTCCTTTTCCAAAGGGTCTTCTTAAAGAATCAAATTTTTTTCTTAATGCATTCATAATGGATATTTAACCTACTTCATTTATCATTAACTCTATTCCTTGACGGATGATCTCTTGTGCCTCAATTTTGGAAGTATTAGCGTAATCAATTAAGCCGAAGTCTTCCGGGACAACTTCATAAATGCCAAGAGCTTCCATCTTTTCAATATCTTCGAACATACAAGCTTTTAACAACTGCATTGGATAAACATCCAAGGGAAATACTTTTTCCATCTCCCCAGTAACAACTATAGCTCGCTCCTCACCGTTTAGATTAGTGTCTACTTCAAATCCTTTCTTTTTAAAAAGTCGTGAAAATGATGTGTTAGAAAGACTCAGAATGTTGTTGTCTTTAAAAGGCAACCATCCAAACATACGATAATCATTTCCTTCTGGAATTACGCTTATTTGATTATTGTAATACCCAAGATATCCATCTAAATGTGTTATAGTCCCAGAAAGCAAATCACCATTTATTACTCGGTTTTGAGGATAAAGCAGCTTAAATTCATCTAAAATTGGTTGTAACTCAGCACCCTGTTTTGTTATTATGTATTTTGGATCTTCAACTGCATTTCCGGTAATTGCAATAGTACGTCGTGGGCTAAATTTTCCTGTCTTAGCAAAACGACCTAGGTTTGCAACATCCTCAGGATTGACAGTCCAGACACGTTCACCCATATTTAAGGGTGCTAACTCTTGAATGTGTAAGCTAATGTTGCCAGCAGGATGGGGTCCAGCAACTGTATAATTTTGAATGTCTGAAATCTCATTAAAAATTCCCGGATGCGAAGCATTTGTTCCAAGAAATACTTGCTGATCTACTAATTTATTAAGGATTAATATCCCATCTTGAAAGGCCTTAATTTCTTTGTTAAGTATAAACTCAAAGTCTGGACAAAGAGGACTTGTTCTATGAGCGGATATAAAAATAGCCTTAGGTGTTTCATCAGGATTAGCTATAGTGCCGTAAGGACGTTGATGGATAAATGGCCAATTTCCACTTTCTAAAAGGAGGGTTATTAACTCGTTTCGATTTAGTTTCTCCCAATTATCAACTTTGTGAGAAATACTATCATCAACTAATGAATTGGCAATTATAATTTTTTCAATTTTCCTTCTAGGTCCTCTCTCTATTGATTGTATAATTCCAGAAACTGGTGAAACAAATTTTATTCGAGGATCATTCTTGCTAAAAAAGACAGGTTCACCAGCTTTAATTTCTTGTCCTTGTTTTTTTAACAGCTTAGGAAAGGTGCCAAAAAAATCATCTGGTTTTAGTGCGAAAGTTTTTGAAGAAGGGGTTCTTAAGATAATCTTTTCTGCTTCACCATTAATGTTCAGGTTTGCTCCTCTTCGTGTTTGAATCTTTTTAATTATTCTCATTAAAAAAGTTAATTTCTAAATCAGGACAAATTTAATAATAAACACCCTTTTATTCATCCATACATTGAGTAAATAAGTTATTTATATTGATTCTAAATAAGTGTTTAAGTATTTCTTTCGAAAGCCCTCTATTTGGTCAACACAAGCTGAACAATTACATTTACATTTTATGAAAATTTACATAAACAAGTTTACTCTTTTAATCCTTTTGATAAGCTTTTTAAGCTCTGCTCAAGAACAAAAAGAATATCCTCCTCCAGAAAACATCAAATCGGTTCAGTTTAAAGGAAGGAATAAAAGAGGAGTATTCCCAATTGTTACATTAGGTGAACAAATAAGTTTACTTTTCGATGATATAAATGCAGATGAAGCAGATTACTATTATAGAATTAAACATTTCAATCACGATTGGACTCCATCTCAACTTTTTCAAAATGAATTTTTAGAGGGCTATGATAATTTGCGGATTGAAAATTATCGTACTTCTTTCAATACACTTCAGCATTATACTCACTACAGACTTAATATTCCTAACAATAATATTCAACTCAAAGTATCAGGAAATTATATGATTGAGATCTATTCAGCTTATGATGAAATGATTTTCTCAAGAAGGTTTTGCATTTATGAAAATGGTGCAACAGTTCAAGCTGCAGTTTATAGACCTCAAAATATGGATAGGTTTAATACTCATCAATCCATACACTTTTCAGTTACATCAAAAGGGGATTTTTTTATCAATCCTGAAGAAAACATAAAAATCACCATACTTCAAAATCAACAGTGGAATGATCCTATTAAAGCTATAAAACCTCAGTACTTTTATGGCAATACACTTGACTATCGTTACGAAGCACCAACTCAATTTGAAGGTGGGAACGAGTATTATTTCTTTGATACTAAAGATTTAAGAATTACAACACCTAACATTCAATATGCTAATAGAGCAAAGCTTTACGAAACGTATCTCAAAACAGACATTATTAGAAATCTTTTAGATTACACATATGCCCCTGACATTAATGGTGAATTTGAAATAAGAAACATAATGCAACAAGGAGACTCAAATGTAGATGCGGATTATAGCCTTGTTTATTTTAGTCTTGCCTATCCTTATAAGTTAATAAAAAATGAAGAACTCTATATTTACGGAGCATTTAATAATTTCGAATTAAGCAATTTAAATAAACTATATTTTAATCCTGCCCTTGAAATATATGAAGGAGTCCTTCGTTTAAAGCAAGGGTTTTACAATTATAAATATGTTTTAAATCAAAATGGCTCGCTAATTAAAAATGCTTTAAGTGGCTCACATACTTTGACAGAAAACGATTATCTAATCCTTGTTTATTACAGAAATATTGGTTCACAATTTGATGCTTTAGTTGGCATTGGGAAAGCTAATTCATTTGAGTTGCAAAATTAAACAATTTAATTTGCTAACTATTTGGTTTTTATTACCTTTAAGTAAATTTTTTTTAATAAAAAATTGTGATACAACAAATAACAAGAGGTATAAAGATCTCAGTAGAATCAAAATTTGAAGGAAGTTTTTTTAAAGACCAAGTACTTCATCACGCTTTTATGTATCACATTAAAATTGAAAATCAGGGCAAAGATGTTGTTCAACTTCTATCTAGACACTGGAAAATTCTAGAATCAGTAAGTAGGCCTCAATATGTCAATGGAAATGGAGTTGTTGGAAAAAAACCTGTTCTAAAGCCCGGGGAGCAACACACATATCAATCTGGAAGTTTAATCACTTCACCATTAGGAGCTATGGCTGGCACTTATTTAATGATTAATTTTTCTACAGCAAAAAAATTTAATGTCGATGTCCCGAGCTTTAAACTTAGCGTCCCATACCTCTTAAATTAAGCCTCCCTATTTTTATTCATTTTTAATTTTTAATCAATACTTTTGATTAAAAACCAAATTTATGGCTCACAGTATTTTTCAAGTACCTTATCCAACTAATGAACCAATATTATCATACACTCCAGGAAGTAATGAAAAACAGGAGGTTCTAAAGATGTACAGTCAGCTTAACAAAGCCAATATTGATATTCCAATGCGAATTGGTAATCGAGATATCCGTTCTGGAATAACTGCAAAAATGCATCCACCTCATGATCACAAACACAGTTTAGGTAGTTATCATAAAGCTGAAGAAAAACATGTAAAACAAGCTATTAATGCATCCTTAGAAGCAAAAAAAAATTGGAGTAAAATGCCTTGGGAGTCAAGAGCTTCTATTTTTTTAAAAGCCGCTGAACTTATTGCTGGTCCATATCGAGCAAAAATAAATGCTGCCACTATGTTGGCACAATCTAAAACAATTCATCAAGCTGAAATCGATGCGGCATGTGAATTCATAGACTTTCTTAGGTTCAATGTGTTTTTTATGCAGGAAATCTATGAAAATCAACCCGAAAATAGTTCAGGAATATGGAACCGATTAAGTTATCGACCACTTGAAGGCTTTATATATGCAGTTAGCCCTTTCAACTTTACTGCGATTGCAGGTAATCTTTGTTCAAGTGCAGCGATGATGGGAAATACCGTAATATGGAAGCCTAGCGATCATCAAGTTTTTTCTGCACAGGTCTTAATGGAGGTTTTTCAGGAAGCAGGACTTCCAGATGGTGTGATCAATATGGTGTTTGGTGATCCAGAAATGATTACTAATAAGGTGCTAGAAAGCCCAGATTTTGCAGGTATACATTACACAGGTTCTACTGAGGTGTTTAGAGACATTTGGGGGAAAATTGGAGCTCAAATTAATCAATATAAATCCTACCCCAGAATTGTTGGTGAGACAGGTGGAAAAGATTTTATAATAGCACATCCTTCATCAAAAGCAAAAGAGGTAGCCACTGGAATTATTAGAGGAGCATTTGAATTTCAAGGACAAAAATGTTCCGCAGCATCAAGAGTATATTTACCCGAATCTTTAGCAGATGAAGTCATTGACTATATAAATAAAGATTTAAAAACTATTAAGATGGGGTCACCTGAAAATTTTGAGAATTTTGTCACTTCAGTTATACACCAAGGTGCTTTTAGTAGATTAGTAAATGCCATTGAACAAGTTCAAAAAGATAGTGATGCTGAAATTATTGCTGGTGGTACCTTTGATGATAGTGTAGGTTATTTTATTAATCCTACAGTGGTTCGTACTTCAAATCCAAAATACGCAACAATGACCAAAGAATTATTCGGACCACTAGTTACATTATATATATATCCAGACATCGAATGGTCTGAAACTCTTGAATTAGTTGATAGTACTTCAGAATACGCTTTGACTGGAGCTGTTTATTCTCAGGATCGTTATGCACTTGATGAAGCATTAGATAAACTTGAAAACAGTGCGGGAAATTTTTATATAAACGATAAGCCTACAGGTGCTGTTGTAGGACAACAGCCTTTTGGAGGTGCACGTGGCTCAGGAACCAACGATAAAGCTGGATCTGCATCAAATTTACTTCGATGGGTTTCACCGCGCTTGATTAAAGAAACTTTTATTCCAGCAAATGATTATCGCTATCCATTTTTAGAAAAGTAAAAATTTAATTTATTTCATTTTGACATTAAAAAATGTGCTCCGCTTTAAACAACTAATTAGCAATTATTAACAGTCTCAAAAACAAATTAGAGTGGTAGGTAAACCACCTTTTTAGTTTCAAAAAATGGTAAGTCAAAATAATCATTGAGTTTAAAACACTTAGCCCTAGGAAAATTTTGCAATTCTTTATTTAGTTCACCCCCTTTTAAATAGAGAATACCGTTTTTTAAGCTATGCTTGTGTTTTGAACATATTTTATCCTTGATCCAAGGCACAAAAATATCCATTTTTGTCACTGCTCTACTGACAACAAAATCTACTTTTTTGTTGAAATCTTCTGCTCTAATTTTAGAAGCTATCACATTATTTAGATCCAATGCGTTTTTAACAGCATTAACTACATTTATTTTCTTACCTATGGAATCTATCAAATAAAATTGTGCTTTTGGAAACATTATAGCTAATGGGATTCCTGGAAAACCACCACCTGTCCCTACGTCTAAAATACATGTATTATTTTTAAATTGAAGGATTTTAGAAATACCTAAAGAATGTAAAATATGGCGCTCATAAAAAGCATCCATGTCCTTTCTTGAAATCACATTTATTTGTGCATTCCAAAAAGTATAAAGTTTTTGTAACTCATTAAATTGTTTTAGTTGATTTTCGTCAAGGTTCGGAAAGTAATTATGTAATTTATACATAGCAATTTTTTAAAAGGAGTACGATTTTAAAAATTTTAGATTATTTTTATACTTCAATAGTATTTATGCAATCTACACAAAGACTACGCTTTTCAAGAAAAGATCCAAAAGAATTTTTTAAAACCTTAAATAAGAGAGTTAATAAATACTTTCAAGAAAATCAAATTGAAAAGACAGGAAACTGGAAGCTTTATTTTAAGACATTGATAATGTTTTTGTTGCTCATTACTCCCTATGTTTTGGTATTAATACTAAATATTAGTCTTTGGATTAAACTTTTGCTTTGTATTGTTATGGGTATTGGCATGGCTGGAGTTGGAATGAATGTGATGCATGACGGAAATCACGGTTCTTTTTCAAAACGTAAATGGATAAATAATTTTATGGGTAGTAGTATTTATTTTCTTGCTGGGAATGTCTTTAACTGGAAAATTCAACACAATCTTTTACACCATACCTATACTAATATTCTCGGTCATGACGAGGATCTTGAAGCTGGAAGAATACTCCGTTTTTCAAAACATTCTCAATGGATGCCACATCACCGATTCCAACATTTCTATTCAGTATTCTTATACGGTTTGTTAACTCTAAACTGGGCTGTTTTCACAGATTTTCAGCAGATGAAACGATATACTAAAAGGAAATTATCTTATTTAAATAGTAAACGTCCTAGTTTTCAATGGACAGGTTTATTCATTAGTAAAATTTTATATTTTTCTATTTGGATTGTATTACCAATATTTATAGTTGATGCTCCATGGTGGACTATATTAATCGGTTTTGTGGTTATGCATTATACAGCAGGTTTAATCTTAAGTTTAGTATTTCAATTGGCTCATGTGATTGAAGATGCTGAAATGCCAAAACCTGATACTTCAGGAACAATGAAAAATACATGGGCAATTCACCAACTGCTTACTACTGTAAATTTTTCAACAAAAAGCAGAGTATTAAATTGGTTCACTGGGGGATTGAATCATCAGATTGAACATCATATTTTCCCTCATATCAGTCATGTACATTACAATAAAATTGGTGCAATAGTTAAAAGAACAGCTAAGGAATTTAACCTCCCTTACAACGAATACAAAACAATACGGGGTGCCCTTTTTTCACATTTTAGATTTTTAAAGCAAATGGGCATACAACCCTCCTAAAGAATTATATGGATCTATTATCAGAGCGAATTAACAGTTTACCTGTATCGGCTACACTTGCTATGGCATCTAAAGCTAGAGAATTAAAAAATCAAGGAATTGACATAATTGGACTCAGCCTAGGAGAACCCGATTTTAATACACCTGAATTTATTAAAGAGGCTGCTGTTCAAGCAGTGAACGATGACTGGAATTCTTATTCTCCTGTAGATGGATACGCCGATCTCAAAGAAGCCATTTGTGAAAAATTTAAGCGAGATAACAAACTATTTTATAAACCTTCACAAATTGTAGTTTCAACGGGTGCAAAACAATCTATTGCTAATGTTTGTATGGTTTTATTGGATCCAGAGGACGAAGTATTATTACCTGCACCTTATTGGGTAAGTTATTCTGCAATTGCAACTTTGGCTGAGGCAAAATCAATAATTATTCCTTCGACTATTGAAACAGATTTTAAAATCAGTCCTGATCAGCTGGAGCAGGTCATAACACCCAAGACAAAATTAATCATGTTCAATTCACCTAACAACCCAAGTGGAACAATTTACTCTGAAGAAGAGTATAGAGCTCTTGGTAAAGTGTTAGAAAAATACCCGGACATATTCATCCTTTCCGATGAAATTTATGAACATATCAATTACGGTACACCTCATTTTAGTTTTGCATCAATTAAAACATTATACGATCGAACCATTACAGTAAATGGTGTCGCAAAAGCATTTGCTATGACTGGATGGCGTATTGGATATATTGGAGCTCCTGAGTGGGTTGCCAAGGCTTGCAATAAAATGCAAGGTCAAATTACTAGTGGTGCGAATTGTATTGCTCAGAGAGCTACTATAGCTGCTGTTTCTGCTCCAATTAGTTCTATAAAATATATGATTGATGAATTTGCAACCCGCCGTAAAATAATGATTAATTTACTCTCTGGAATTCCTGGGTTTAAACTCAATCAACCCCAAGGAGCGTTCTATGTATTCCCTGACATTTCCTACTATTTTGGGAGAGAAATAGGTGGCAATAAGATTGAAAATGCCTCAGATTTCGCTTTATTTCTTCTCGAAGAGGCTCACGTTGCAACAGTTACTGGTGAAGCCTTTGGAAATGATAACTGTATCCGAATCTCATATGCAGCCTCAGAGCAAAATATTCGAATTGCCGTAAGTAGGATTGAAAAAGCTTTAAAATAATAACTTTATCTTTTTATGGATTTTAAATCTAAGGAGAAAAATACAATTGTATTAATAATATGAGATATACTCTAAAGCTATTAGAAAATAGTCAAAAGCGCTGAATAAGTATTTTACTCATATAATATCCGATTTTTAAAAATGCTTATAATAGTCTAAGTACCTGTTTTTTTAAGAAAAGTGTAATAATTTATAAGGGTCAATTGATGCCAAGGAAGTACAAAAAATACCCCAACAAAAAAACTGAGAATACCCAGCACATACCAAGGAATAAATCGTAGTTGAAGTATAAAAAGTTCCATCTTATAACCTTCAGTAAGTTTCCAACTTTTCTTTAAAATTTCCTCAATTGTCAATTCCGGCTCCTCTATAAAGATATAGTAACTCATTGATAAGCCAAGTGAAATAATTATTCCAGGTATTACAAGAAGCATAAACCCAATTAGCGTGACAATGGATATCAAAAAATAAAGCGATAAAACTTTTAATAGAGGCTTAAATCCTTCAATAAGATTTTCTATTGAAGCTGGTTTATCATAGAAAATATTTAGAAAATAAATGCTCATACCCAACTGAAGGGGTCCTGCTAAAAGTAAAGATAATAAATTTCCATATGAATTTAATTCTGATGGAGCGCCAACCAAAAACGCATAAATGAAACAGATGAAAGCTGCAATCAACCAATGCTGTTTGAGCTTTTCTCTAGATTCACGCATTAGTTCAATTAAATTCATTTTCTATACTTATTGTTAATTTTGGTTTTATAATCTAGATTATGCGTTGAGTATTTTTTCTTGTTTGTTAATCGATTCTTGATGTATTGCCTTAAAAACCCTGAGAATAAACTCCTCTGAAAGTTGACGTTCTTGACCCTCTAAAATCATCTTACCCAATATTTCGTTCCATCTCTTATTCTGAAGAACTGCTACATTATTTGATTTTTTAAGAGCTCCAATTTCAACAGCTACGCTCATTCTCTTGCCTAAATTATCTAATAAAGTCTGGTCAACAATATCAATCTGTGCTCTTAGGTTATTCAATTCATATTGATATGCTTCCTCATTGGTGGTCTTTTTACGAACTGTTAAATCACGCATAATTTCTATTAAACGTTTAGGAGTTACTTGCTGAGCAGCATCACTCCAAGCATTTTCTGGATCCCAATGTGTCTCTATCATAAGTCCATCAAAATTAAGATCTAAAGCAGCTTGCGAAATATCAAAAATTAAATCTCTTCTACCAGCAATATGTGATGGATCACAAATCATAGGTAAATCAGGAAATCTATTCTTAACCTCAATAGCAATTTGCCATTCTGGAATATTACGGTATTTAGTTTTTTCATAAGTAGAAAAACCACGATGAATCAAACCTAGTTTTTTGATATTTGCAGAATAAAGTCGTTCCACACCCCCTAGCCAAAGTGCCAAATCTGGATTTACAGGATTTTTTACCATTACAATTTTATTAGTGCCCTCTAAAGCATCTGCTATTTCTTGCATAATGAAAGGGCTTACTGTAGAACGTGCACCTATCCAAAGAATATCCACATCATTTTCCAACGCTAATTTTACATGATCTTTGTTGGCAACTTCAGTTGCTGTAAACAAACCGGTTTCTTCTTTCACTTTTTTTAACCAACCAAGTCCAATTGCACCTACTCCTTCAAACATACCAGGGCGTGTTCTAGGCTTCCATATTCCCGCACGGTATACTGTAACATCTGTATTTTTAAGTTCATGAGCGATTTTTAGAACTTGTTGTTCGGTCTCAGCACTACAAGGACCTCCTATTACCAAAGGATGATCTAATCCAAAATCATCAAGCCATTGGCGCATTTTTTTGTTATTTTCCATCGAATTAAATTTTATACTTCTCTAATTAGTTAATATTGTTTGATTGTGGAATGCCTTCCAAAATTGTTTTTATCGAGTTGATCTCTTTCATTTGGTCTTGCATTTTGGACCAATCTTTATTTTCTAAAAGAGATTTAAATTGTTCTAAATTTGAGATATACTCTCTAAGTACCTCCAAAATATTTTCATTATTCTGCTCAAAAATGGGAGTCCACATTTCGGGAGAACTTTTAGCCAATCGAACCGTGGAAGCAAATCCACTGCCTGCCATGTCAAAAATTGCTCTTTCGTCTTCTTCTTTTTCCATTACCGTTTTACCCAACATAAAAGAGGATATGTGAGAAATGTGGGAAACATAAGCGATATGTTGATCGTGTTCTTGTGGATTCATTTCTTGTATGTTCATATCCATAAATCGGAAAAATTGAATTGCCCATTCTAATAAATCGGGACGTGTTTGTTCTGATTCACAAAGGATCTGTGTTTTATTTACATACAAATCTGAAAAAGCAGCTAGAGGACCTGAGAACTCGGTTCCAGCTATAGGGTGTGTTGCTAAAAATTGATTTCTTTTTGGATGTAAAGCTACCGTTTTGCAAATTGAAGATTTGGTAGAACCTACGTCAAATAGAAGCGCATTATCGTTCATCTTATCCAATAAATCTAGAACTAACCCTGAAGCTGCGTCAACTGGTATAGCTAATATCAATACTTCCATTTTTACTAAAATATTAGTCTTTAACTCGAATTCAATAATATCTTTTTTGATTGCTTCTTTAATATGGTTTGTATTTTTATCCCCACCAAAAAGTACAGCATCTACAAAGTGTTTTTTTGCTGCTAAAGCAAAAGAACCTCCAATCAATCCTAAACCTATAACTCCTATATTAATCATTCAAATCTTTTTAAAACTTCTTCTATAGTATGCTCGTTTACACAAAGTGAAAATCGAATGTAGCCTTCACCACGACTTCCAAAAATCGTCCCTGGAGTAATGAATACATGCTTGTTATTTAATATTTTATCAACAAAGGATTCTGAGTCCGAAACCTCTTCAGGTAGTTTAGCCCAAACAAAAAGCCCTACACTATTGGGCTCAAATTTTGCTCCTAATCGGGTAGCTAACTTTTCAACTAAAGCCCTTCGCCTAAGGTAGACTTTATTCAATTCTGAAAACCAAGAAGTTTCCATTTTTAGAGCAGCAATTCCTCCCTGTTGAATTCCAAAAAACATTCCAGAATCCATATTACTTTTTACTTTTAGAACCGCTTTAATGGTGGATGCTTTTCCACTTAGCATCCCTACACGCCAGCCCGCCATGTTGAACGACTTACTCAAAGAGTTTAGCTCTAAGGCCACATCTTTAGAACCTGGACGTGATAAAATACTTTGAGGTCTTTTGGTCAAAAGAAAACTATATGGATTGTCATTTACTAATAGAACCTCTCGTTCTTTTGCCCATATTATTAAACGATCAAACGTATCGACATCTACATCAGTCCCCGTAGGCATATGGGGGTAGTTCACCCACATAATTTTTACTTTAGAAGTATCTAAATCATTAAGTAATGCAAAATCAGGCTGCCAATTGTTTCTTTCTGAAAGTGGATAAAAAATTGGTTCAGCTTCCATTAGTCGGGTTACAGAAGCATAGGTTGGATAACCTGGATTGGGAATCAAAACCTGATCTCTAGGATTGAGGAATGCCATAGAAATATGCATAATTCCTTCTTTTGATCCCATAAGAGGAAGCACTTCAGAATTATAATCCAACTCTACTTGGTAATGTGTTTTATAAAAATTACTTATCCCCTGTCGCAACTCAGGAAGACCCTGATAACTTTGATACATATGTGCTTTGGGATGAGATAATGCGTTTTGTAAAGCGTCAATAACTGAAGGGTGAGCTGGTAAGTCTGGGCTCCCAATCCCCATATTAATGATGGGTTGACCCATTTGAATTCGCTGTGATACTTCTCTCAACTTTTTTGAAAAGTAATACTCCTGGACACTATCTAAACGTTTTGCTGTTTGCTTCATCTTTGATGTTTGGTGTATTCGCCCAAAATTTTAAATTCAGAGGCCATAATAGCAATCAATTTTCTAGCCTTTTCATAATGGGTAAAATTATCAAAAGTGACATCGACAAAAAATGCATATTTACCCGGTGTTTGAATAACAGGAAGAGATTGAATTTTGGTCAAATTTAACTGACAATCACTCATGACATTAAGCACCGCTGCCAAGCTTCCACGTTGGTGATCTAAAATAAATTTTAAAGCTGCCTTGTTGATGAATTCCTGAGGAATCAATTTTCCCAAACTTTGAATGATAGCAAATCGAGTGACATTATTTTTTATTGTTTGAATTGAGGAAGCCAGAACTTCCATGCCATAAATATGGGCAGCCTCTTGACTCGCAATAGCTCCTATTCCCTGAAGTTGATTTGCATCAATTCTTCGTGCTTCATCAGCAGTATCCTCTGCCTCTACTAAACGAATATTAGGATGTTGATGGAAAAAGTCTTTACACTGTAATAAGGCCATAGGGTGTGAATGCACTTCTTTGATGTCTTCAATCTTTTGTCCAGGTAGTGCCATCAATTGGTGGTTGATACTCAAACTGTATTCGCCTACAATTTGCAATTCGTTTTGGTCGATTAAAGCATAATTGGGAATTATAGATCCAGCAATGGAGTTTTCTAAAGCCATCACTGCTAAATCAGCAACATTATTTAATAAGGACATCA
>MDTG01067727.1_pt1 | contig 15061 bp, 10 predicted proteins | sample 811421 | NCBI WGS metagenome assembly MDTG01 (sample SAMN05326645, study PRJNA326480) | marine metagenome | isolation source: seawater | place: Pacific Ocean: South East | collected 2011
ATGGACCAGATGGACCTCCTCCCGGTGAAGGTGCCCCCCCTCCAGATGACATGGCTGGCGAACCAGGTGGACCTGAATTTGGTCCAGCTGAAGGACCACCACCAGGTGAACCAGATGGCCCACCCCCAGGAGCGGATATGGATGGCGATGGAATGCCTCCACCTCCTCCAGGAGAAGGTGAATATGACCCTGAGTATGCAAACACAGCAGGTGACGATATGGGAGCTCCCGCCGACGGTGGTGGTTATGACGCCACTACAATGGCTGACGGTGCTCCAGGTGCAGGACCAGATCCGCTTTTCGGAGAGGATGGACCAGCAGGAGGACCACCCGAAGGTGAACCAGGAGGCCCCCCTCCAGGTGAGATGGGCGGCGAACCAGAGTTTGGCCCAGGCACACCTCCGCCAGATATGGGACCAGATCAAATGGGTCCGGATCCAATGGCTGGCGAAATGGCTGAAATGGACGCTGGAACAGCAGGTCCAATGCCAACCTCTATGCCTCAAGACACAGATGCTATGGACGCTGACGCTGACGCAGCAGCAGCTGGTGAAGCAGATCCTGGAGGTCAAGAAGGACCAGATGATCCTGGCGCAGATACTGTGTAACCTTAAAAAATAAGATTTTTTTTCAAACCCTCTTAATTTAATTAAGGGGGTTTTTTTTTTGAATAAATAAATTTTTAATATATGATTATGTTATGCTTGCCATGAGAGGTTCACAAAAATCAATAATTTTGGTCGCAAGACAACTTGGCGTTCACATTGGACCAAATGATATTCCAGAGAAATTTCAAATTGATAATAGAGAGTTAAATTCGTCAGAGATGTGTGAGTTAGCACATAACTTTGAACTTAAAGCAAAAGCTACAAAGATCAATAATGAAGAGTTAATAAAGTTATTATCCAAGAAACAACAAATTCTGAGACTCAAAAACGGAAGATATATTATTGCAATGAGAATGATTCAATCTGATAAAAAAGAGGGTAAAGCTGTTTTATGCCTTGATACAGGTGTTTCTAATCCAAAAGCACAACAAATAAGTCTAAAAGAACTAAAAAAAGGATGGAATGGAGAAATTATTCTTTTAAAAGCCAAACTTAAAAAATATGAGGAAGATAGTGAATTGAGTTTAAGTTGGTTGATAGGTGAATCACTTAGAAATAGATCAGTAATGGTTCAAGTTGTTATAGTAGGATTAATATTAAATATTTTTGCAGTAATACCTGCTGTATTTATGATGCTTGTTTTAGATAAAGTAGTAAATTATGAAGCTTATTCAACATTATACGTTATTACTTCTGGAGTTGTTGTAGCGTACATTTTTAATGGAATTTTAGGTTACCTAAAAACATATCTATTAGACTTTTTTTCACAAAAAGTAGAAGCAAAATTGTCTGTTAAGGTATTTGAGAAGTTAATAGCCCTTCCAATGCAAAGATTTCATAAAGAATCTCCAGTTTTTTTGAGATTTACAGGTCAAATATCTCAGATAAAGACATTGTTAACTCAAAAGGTGTTCAGCACTGCTTTAGATTCGATTAGTCTATTTGTATTCATTCCAATTTTATTTTTTTATAGTCCAATGCTTTTTATAGTAGTATTCTCGTTTAGCATTTTGGGTGCTGTTGCCTCAATGTATTATTCAAAAAAACACAGAGAAACTCTTATTGGTCAAACTAAAGCTGACTCAAAAAGACAAGAGTTCATATCTGTCGCAGTAAATGGAATTGAAAATGTTAAAGGCTTAGCACTTGAGCCAAACCTAAAAGAAAAATGGAGGGATTTAGAGGCCAACTTTATAATTGCTAATGAAGAAACCCAAAAAAAAAGTGCAGTTTTAAAAAACATAACCTCTACAATTAATCAGCTTATGACAGCAATGGTTATCTTTGTTGGAGTTCATCTTGTTTTTTCAGGTTCTTTGTCAGCTGGAATCTTAGTTGGTTTTAACATGTTGGCTGGGAGAGTATCAAGTCCAATCATTGCCTTAGTTACAATTAAAACTGAGATAGGAAAGCTGGTCCAATCTTTAAAGACTATTTCTGGAATTATAGATGCAAATTCAGAAACTACAGTTAGAGGTCAAAAACCTCAACTTATGGGACAAGTAAGCTTCAAAAATGTTGAATTTGGTTACGAAGATACAACAAGGGTTTTAAATGACGTAAATATTAATATTAATCCTAGACAAATAGTGGGAATTACAGGAAAAAGTGGTTGTGGAAAAAGCACTATAGCAAAATTAATTCAGGGTCTTTACAGGCCTCAAGCTGGAATTGTTTCGTTGGATAACATCGATCTTCGACTTTTAGATCTGAGTCATATTCGATCCCAGGTTTCTTTAGTAGGAACGGATAGTTATTTTTTTCCTGGCACAATTAGAGAAACAATTTCTAGTGCAATGCCAAATGCTTCTATGGATAGAATAACTTGGGCGGCAAAAAAGGTTTTTGCACACGACGAAATTGAATCTTATCCAGACGGTTATGAAACCCACTTAGAAGAGAATGCAACAAATTTATCGACTGGACTAAGACAAAAACTAGCAATTGCAAGAGCATTAATAAGAAACCCACGAATTCTTATACTTGACGATGCCTTTACTGGTTTCGACGTAGACAGTGAAATAAAACTCTACGATGCGCTTCCAGATATTGCTCTTGGCAGAACAATAATAATTGTTTCTAATAGAGTCTGGCATTTAAGGCTGTGTAATAAAATATTTGTTTTAGATGAAGGTAAAATTATTCAGCAAGGTTCTTTTGAAGAACTAAGAGACGCGATAGGATTTTTTAGTCAAACCTATAACAAACAAGTTTCAATCCTGGGCATAAACAAAGTTAAATCAATGAAGAAAGCAGGATAGTGGCTGAAAAAAAAAATACGCAACCTGCAGTCAGAAACCTTGCTGCTGGAGATGTTCTCTTTAGAGAAGGTGAGGTCGGAGATTATGCATATCAAATTATTAAGGGAAAAATTGAAGTATGTAAATTTAATGGAGATGAATATGTAACCCTATCCATTCTTGAAAAAGGTGCCCTTTTCGGTGAAATGGCATTAATTGATAAACAACCAAGAAGTGCGATGGCAAGGGCAACCATTGAAACAACAGTAAAAGAAATTGATAAAGATGCATTATTAGGATATTTAAGAAATTCCCCCCAAACAGCATTTAATATGATGCAACAACTTGCCAGCTATGCAAGAAATGCGAATGAAAAATTATCCGTTGATGCATTTCAATCAGAAGGTGATAATGATACTTCAGTAGAACAAGATGAAAAATTAGAAGGAGAAGATAAGGAAATTAAAAAGAAAAAAAAAATGATGAACGAACTTCTTGATGAATTTGATGATGATATTGACAGACTGAAAACTCAGCAAGTCCCTCGATCAGTAAAAATGTCAGTTTTTTCATTTGGTTTCCTAGTCTTATTTTTAATTGCTTGGGGAACAATATCAGAGATAGACACCACTATTACAGCCTCAGGTAAAATTACAACAGTTGTTCCAAATGTTGAAGTTCAATCTAATTACAATTCTGTTGTTAAGGATATAAAAGTAAAGAAAGGTGAAAGCGTTAAAAAAGGTGATCCGCTGGTAACGTTCGATGCAACTCTCCAAAGAGCTGATAAAATGAAATTGGATTACCAATTAACAGTTGTTAATTCAAAAATAGACAGACTAAAAAAGCAATCACTTTTACGAAATAATATATCCGTTAAAAACCCAGATGATGAAAGACAGAGTAGAATTTTCAAAGATAAAAAGGATCAATACTTAGCAAAAATTGCTTCTTTAGACCAGCAAATCACATCAACTGAGGATGATTTAAAGTTTATTAAAGAACAACTTGATATTCAAAAACAAATAGAAGATTCAAAATTAGAACTATTTGAGCTTGATCTTGTAGCCGAATCTCAAGTTCTTTCAGAAAAGAACAAACGATTATCCTTGGAAAAGGAATTTACAAAAACAAGTAATAAATTGAGTGAATTAAAGTCTAATAGAAAAGAATATAACAGCCAATTTTTTGGTGGAATCAATGATGAACTTGTAAGTCTTGAAGATAAAAGAATGTCTCTTCAGGAAGATTTAAAAAAACTTGAAAGACAACAAACAGACGTAATTGTAAGAGCGCCCTCAGACGGAATGATTCTAGATTTACATTCGCTTTATCCAGGCGCAGTTATAACTCAAGGTAAAAGTGTTGTCACTCTTGTTCCAACAGGTGTTGAACTTTTAACTGTTTTTGATGTAGATCCATCAGATATTAGTAAACTTATTCCTGATACTTCTGTTAAAATTCAATTGAACGCACTTCCTGCGCAAAAACATGGAGAGTTAAAAGGAAAGCTAATTTACGTTTCTGCGGATACTATTGATAAAGACGTTGATGGTAATTCAGGAAACTTTTACAGAGCAAGAGCTCAAATCACAGATAATCAACTGAAGGAAACACCACCAGGATTTAATTTAATGCCAGGTATGAAAGTTTCAGGTAAGTTTAAAGTTGGACAAAGAAGATTAATAACTTACTTCATCTATCCGCTTGTTAGAACTCTTGGCAATAGTTTTTCGGAGCCTTGATGAAATTAAAATTTAGTTTTCGATTAGTTGTAACTTGTGCATCAATAATTATGGCTGTTCTATTTGGATTAGTTAGAATTGCTGACCCTGAAATAATTCAAGTTTTTAGATTAAAATACTTTGATGTGCTTCAAAAAAAATATCCAAGATATACTGATGGTCAAACATATTCGGTTATAGTCGATATTGATGAAAAATCATTAAGAGAAATTGGACAATGGCCTTGGCCAAGAACAGTTTTAGCAGAATTATTTGACAAATCTAGGTCAGCTGGCATGCTTGTTATGGGTTTAGATGTGCTTTTCGCAGAAAAGGATAGAACTTCGCCTGAACTTATATCTAAAGATATAAAAAAAAGAAATCCAGAAATATCACAATTATTAAGCAAATTACCCTCAAATGAATATATGGCAATGGAAGCTATGAAAAAATTTCCTACAGTTATTGGACATTCTGGGCTTGATGTTGAAGGAGACGCCAAAAGATCAGATATTAACGAAACCTCAGTCAAAGTCTTTTTAGGGAAAAGTCAAAATCCAAAAAATTGGCTAATCACATATCCTGGATTATTAGCAAATGTACCTGAGTTTGAAGAGGCAGCATCAGGTTCTGGAACTGTTTCTGTTGCAGAAGAACCAGATGGTATAATTAGAAGAGTTCCTCTTATATCAAATGTAGCCGGAACTGTTAGACCAACATTAGGTCTTGACATGATTAGGGTTGCATTTCAAGGGAATAGCATTGCCACTAGAACAGGTATTAATGGAATTGAAGAAATAATTATTCAAACAAAGGCTATTGGAAATGCATCAATTCCGACGGATGAAAATGGAAGAGTTTGGATATATTATGGAGAATCGGATTCACCGAAGGTAGTTAGAAATGAATCAAGATATTATATCAGTGCAGCAGATATTATAAAAGGTAGAGTCGGAAAAGAAAAATTACAGGGCAAACTTGGTATTCTTGGTACATCTGCAACTGGATTAAAAGACATAAGGCCAACTCCTGTTGATGATAGAATGCCTGGGGTTGAAATTCATGCTAATCTCATTGACACAGTTATATCTGCTATTCTTTATTACACATCAAATAAGAATGCTGAAAATGTTTACAAACAATCTTTAAAAAATGGCTTGTCTGAGAATGATGCATTAATAGAAAAAAAAAAAGTTGAAATAACTGGTGCTCCATTTTTAAAATCAGGTGCAAATATGAAGTTTTATGAAGCTTTATTCACAATTTCACTTGCACTCTTTATCACAATATCGGCATTAAAGTTTGGACCAATAGTTAATATTTCACTACTAATAACAGTAATTGGTTCTGCCTTTTACATAAGCATGAGACTTTTTCTTGATGAAAAAACTCTTTTTGATCCAACATTTGCAGGCATGTCAACATTCATGATCTATTTTAGTAATACCTTCGCCAACTACTTAAGAGATGCAAATGAAAAAAAACAGATAAGAGGTGCATTTTCACAATATCTGTCTCCAGCATTAGTAGAGCAACTTGCAGATGATCCTGAAAAATTAGTTCTAGGTGGAGAAACAAAGAAAATGACATTTCTTTTTTGTGATGTTAGAGGTTTCACAACAATCTCAGAGGCTTTCAAGTCAGATCCACAAGGACTAACAAAGCTAATTAACCGATTTTTAACTCCCCTAACAAACGAGATAATAAGAAAGAATGGTACCATTGATAAATACATGGGTGATTGTATAATGGCTTTTTGGAATGCACCAATAGATGTTAAAGATCATGAAAAAATATCTTGTGATGCAGCTTTAAGCATGCATAAAGCGCTTAAAGAATTAAATGACACAAGAGAAGCTGAGGCCCGTGAGGAAAAAAAGAAATTTCTTGAGTTAAAAATAGGAATTGGTCTAAACACAGGCGGTTGTGTGGTTGGTAATATGGGATCTGATCAGAGGTTTGATTACTCCGTTCTTGGAGATGCAGTCAATTTAGCATCAAGACTTGAGGGTCAGTCCAAAGATTATGGAGTAAAAACTGTGATAGGTCAGGAGACTAATGAAGCAGTAAAAAGTTCATATGCAACACTTCAATTGGATATGCTTGCAGTAAAAGGAAAAAAAGAAGCAGTTTCAATTTTTTGTTTGTTAGGTGACTCAATTTTTAAAAATACTGAAGATTTCAAAGAACTTGAAAGAAAACATAGTAAAATTTTAAATTTATATTTTAATCAAAAATGGAAAGAAGCATTAGAGGAAATTATGATAGCAAAAAGTCTTTGTAAAAGCCTTATGAGTGATTACTATGATATGATGACAAACAGAATTAATAATTATCGAAACTCTCCACCTCCAGAAAATTGGGATGGAGTTTTTATAGCAACATCAAAATAAATATTGGTTTTATATGGGTCTAAAAAAAATAAGAGTATTACCGGATCAATATATTGTTAAAGAGGGAGACAAAGGTGAAACTGCGTTTCTTGTTATTTCTGGTGGATTGATAGCAGAAGTGGGTGGTAAAAAAATTGGGAAAATTGAGACAGGTGAAATTTTTGGTGAACTTTCTTTAATTTTAAATGAAACAAGAAAAGCTAGTATAAAAGCTGTTGTTCCAAGTGAAGTTGTCGAAATCAAAAAAAAGGCTTTAGAAGCGATTCTTTTATCATCAAATATTGAACTACACAAAGCGATAAATGAAATGTCAAAAGAACTAGGAAAAAAAGATGATCAAAAATTACCACTAACAAAAGACGAACTTCTTAAACTCACAAATAAATCGCCTAATGTTATCAGAGCATTAGCTTTGCAACTGCATTTTAGACTATCTCAAAGGATTTTTTCTTGAAGATTATTCAACACGGTAAAACAACAAAGGTTTTAATGCTGGACGGTGAAACGCTTTTTAAACAAGGAGATGAAGGCAATCTTGCTTACATGATCATTCACGGAGTATTGGATGTTATTGTTGATGGAAAAAAAGTTGGTTCGATGAGAGATGGAGAGGTATTTGGAGAAATGGCACTCTTACTAAATCAAAAAAGAAGTGCAACTATTGTTTCAAATCAATCAACAGAATTAGTTTCAATAAGTAAAAAAAACCTTGATGAACTTGTAAACAGTGGATCAGACAAAATTAAAGAAATTATAATTAATTTATGTAAAGAACTTGCAAAAAGATCTGAATTTCAAAAAGTCATTTATTCTCACGATGATATCAATCAAATATTAGAAAACGAAAATGAAATAATCTCAAAGCTAACAAAACAGATTCTTTACAGATTGGAAAGATCTACTAAACATGTTGAATAAAGATTTTATTAATTACTACATTATGATATGTTGAATTATGAAATATTCTGATTTTATACATGAGTCTGAGGTAAATCATAAAACTCTAAGCTACAATCTGCTTACACCAAAACCCACTAAGGGTAAATCTTTAAAACCTGAGAAAATAAAAGTATCGCCAGCAAAAGCACTCTCACTGCTTGCTCCTTATACTATGACTAGAATTATGGAACAAATCAAAGCTGTTGTTCCATTGGCTGCCTATCTATTTTTGTTTCAACTTCTAATTTTAAGGCAACCAATTTCGTCAGCATCAACTATTTGCCTTGGATTAGTAGCAGTTATTATTGGGCTAGCAATATTCATGGAAGGTTTAAAAACAGGGCTGATGCCATTTGGAAATGTAATTGGTGACACTCTCCCCAAAAAAGCTTCCATGGTTGTTGTATTAATTATTATAGGAATATTAGGTGTTGGAGTAACTTATGCAGAACCAGCAATTGGCGCGTTAAAAGCTTTTGGTTCATCTATAAATCCGCAAGATGCTCCCTATCTTTATGAAATTTTAAATAATAGGAGTGAGACTTTGGTTGTAATGGTAGGTGCTGGTGTTGGTCTTGCTGCTATTATTGGTACAATAAGATTTGTTAAAGGCTGGTCTCTTAAACCTCTAATATATCTTGCATTAACTCCAACAATTATTTTAACATTATATGCTTGGAGCAACCCGGATCTGAGAACAATTTTAGGTTTAGCCTGGGATTGTGGAGCGGTTACAACCGGACCAGTAACTGTGCCTTTAGTTTTATCGCTGGGAATTGGGATAGCAGCGTCTGCAGGAAAAGGCGATTCTTCCTTATCGGGTTTTGGAGTTGTTACAATGGCCTCCTTATTCCCTATCATTGCTGTATTAATTTTAGCTATTCATGTCTCACAAATAATATCCGTTGAAGAAATATTGGCTGCAGCCTCATCAACATCCGTTGTTACCTCAGATGAAATATCCAAATGGTCTCAAACACCTTTTGTCGAGATAATTGGTGGAGTAAGAGCTATTCTTCCTTTGGTAATTTTTCTTATGATAGTTTTGTTCGTAATATTAAAATCAAGGTTACCAAATAACTTAGTTACAGGTTATGGTCTAACCCTTTCTATTGTTGGTATGTGTGTTTTCAATATTGGTCTTACATACGGTTTAGGAGCAATTGGTGGACAAGCTGGAACAAACCTTCCCGCTGCATTTATGGAAGTTGAAATTAGTGAAGTCTCACCTATATATAACGAGTTGCTAGGATTAAGCATTGTTATTCTTTTTGCTTGGTTATTAGGCTTTGGAGCGACATTAGCTGAACCAGCTCTAAATGCGCTTGGACTCACAGTACAAGAACTTACAAATGGAGCTTTTAAAAAATCTATGTTGATGTACAGTGTTGCTGGAGGGGTTGCATTTGGAATAGCGCTTGGGGTAGGTAAAATAGTTTTTGCATTTGATTTGGCAACAGTTCTTATTCCATTATATTTATTAGCTGTTGTTCTTACTTATTTTTCAACTGAAGAGTTTGTTAATGTGGCATGGGATAGTGCTGGAGTTACTACTGGACCAGTCACAGTTCCGCTGGTTTTAGCAATGGGCTTGGGCTTAGGGAACGCAGTCTCAGCTACGGAGGGTTTCGGAATTTTATCAATGGCAAGCATATGTCCAATCCTAGCGGTACTTCTTATGGGATTGTATATACAATTTAAACAAAAAAAATAACATAAAGGAAAATAAATATGGCTAGAGATATAACTTACTTAACAGATGTTTTTTTAATAACCTGTGTCGTTGAAAGTGGCCTAGCTGATAAAATTGTTGATGCGGCTACTAACGTTGGAGCCCAGGGTGCGACTATCAATTATGCAAGGGGAACTGGTATCAGAAATAGAATGGGACTTCTTGGTGTTACAATTGACGAGCAAAAAGAGATTATAAGAATAATAGTTTCAAAAGAACAATCTAATAGAGTATTTGAATCAATGTACCTTGCAGGAGACTTAGATACTCCAGGAAAAGGAATAATGTGGATGGTAAAATTAGATAGAGTTGCTACCCATATACCAAAAGATGTTGTTCGAAAAACAAGAGGCAAAAAATAAATGGTTAAGCTTGTTGAAATCGGAGGTTTGATAAAAAAAGGTTTGGGACAAAATGTTGTCAAGAAATTTTCAGATAACCCAGAAGTAGTGTCAGTAGGTTTTGCCAACGGCAGGGCTTCAGATATGTTTGATTTACAACAGTTTGGGAATGCGAGTGAGGCTGACATCTTAACTCTTATAGTAAAGGAAAGAAGAAGTAATAATGTTTTTGATGAGCTTTACAACCATCTGAAGTTGTCATCACAGAATAACGGAGTTATCTTTAAATCTGAAACACTGGCAAAATCAACTATCAAGTAACCTATCTTTCAGATAAGGCAAACGTTGCACTTGTCATAAAAGGAGTTAAGAAATAATCAAAAAAGCTTCTTTTTCCAGTTATTATACCAACCATAACTGGAACTCCTGAGTAAAGTTTATATTCTTCGTTTTTTCTAGAAAATGAATTCTCAAATGCTTCAACTTTTACAAGGTAAAAACCTTCATCATTTTTACTTGAAATTCTATCCGCCCCAACAAACACCACCTTACCTTTAATAGATCTAAATCTTGCACCCTCAGGTGTATTCAATCTTATTTTTGCTTCTAAGTCTTTTTTTACATAACCAATCTCTGATAATGGAAGTTTTGCTTCTATTATTAATTTTTCATTCTGCGGAACTATTTCAACAACCGTAACACCTGGAGCAACGATAGCGCCTTTAGAATTTACAGATATTAGCTTTACGGTTCCAGAAACTGGACTTTTTAAAACTGTTCGGTTAAGACTATCAGAATATTTTTGAATTCTCTGGTTTAATTCCTCTTTTTCTCTCTTGTACTCAGATAATTCACTATTGAGTTGCTCAGAATAATTATTTTTCACTTTTTCTAAATCATTTTTACTAAAATCTATTATTGACTGTTGTTCATCAATACTAGCTTCAACCTCTTGAAGTTCTCTTAGAAGTTCTAAATGTTTGAGTCTATTTGTAGCTTCAACTTCCAATAATTTCTGACTAATAGATTCTTGTTCTTTTACGATAATCAATCTTTTTTTTAGATTTACTAAGTCCTTCTTTGCTTTATCAATATTAGATTTCTTTGACTTTATTTCTGAATTTATCGCCTTTCTTCTACTATCAAACAGTTCATTTTCAGATTTAACAAGTTCTTTATCAAATAGTTTTTTTTTATTTTCAGGAATTATTATTTTTCTTTTTGATTGTTTTTCCGCCTCAACCCTTAAAATAGAAAGCTCAATTGATTTTAACCTAGTATTAATTTCTTCGAATTCTGAAGAAGCTCTTTTTTTCGATAAAATAACTAGAGGTTGATTGATTTCAACTTTTTCTCCTTCACTGATAAGAATTTCTTCAACAATTCCTCCTTCTAAATGTTGTACATACTTAATTCTCCCTTGAGGAATTATTTTACCATCTGCCAGACTTAGCACTTCAATAATTTTCCAGTTTGTTAAAGATAAAAAAATAATTAGAAATATAAATAACGAAATTTTTAATCTCTTACTTATTTTTGTCCTTTCTTTGGATTTTATTTCCTTAGAAAATTTCCAATTTATCCAATTTTTATTCATAATTAATCCAATATAATTTTATTATCGCTTAAATCCTTTATCTCTTGATCTTCAGAAAAACAAATCAAAGTTTTACCCGCTCTTTTTAATGAAGTAATTAATTTAATTATCATAGTTCTTCCATTTTTATCAAGATAAAGTGTTGGATCATCAAAAACATATATTTGAAAATTTTTAGAAATTGATCTTGCAATATGAATTTTTTTTAAAATACCATTAGATAATTTATTATTAATATTTTCTGTGATAGTTAGATTTGATTTTTTTAACTCTGAATCTAATCCAACATTTTGAAGTAATCTACTAACCTCTTGCTCATTGAGCTCTGGATTAGAAATCAGGATATTATTTAATACGGAAGAATGCAAAATATTAGTTTCTTGAGGTATATATGCTACATTTTGTCTAAACCACACCAACGAAAGTTTATCAAGGTTTGTATCATCAACTAAAATTTCACCTGACTCGGGCTTTAATAATCCAACAATTAATTTTGCCAATGTGGTTTTGCCAGATCCATTCTTTCCTGAAATAACAGAAATTGCAGATGAGTTAAACTTTGTTGAAAAATTTTTAACAATATATTTAGAGTCATCATTATAAGAAAAACTAATATCATTAAAGACAATGTTCCCTGAAAGTTTACTAAGTTGCATTCCTTCAGATCTATTTTTAGCGCCCTGAAAAAAATTTTTACATTCTCCGAGATACAAATTTATTTTTTTAAGAATTGAGAGTGAGCTCTGAACTGATGAAATTGCTCCAAGTGCTCTTGAAGCAAATATATTAAAACCTATTAAACTTCCAATAGACAAATCACCATTTACAACAAGCATACTTCCAATACCAATAGTAAATATGGATGACAATAAAACAAAAAAACTTGTTGTTGATATTAATTGGGCATCGTATTTTGCAACAGTAGAATCAATTTCTAACTTTCTTCTAAGAAAATTATCAAAATAAAATCCTGAATAATTTATTGAGTGAGTAACCTTTAATAATTCTAAATTTTTATTAAATTCCTTAATAATTAATCTATCGTTATTGAAAATGTTCTGATCCTTGAGATAATTATTTTTATTTTTTATTATCCTCTGTTGAAAAATTAGAAACAAAATTACTAAAAACAAAAAAATACTAGCTAACATCAAATCTAATAAGAAAAGGATTAAAACTATTAATATTACAAAAAAAGCGTCTAATAGACTTGACTGAATTTTTGGAGAAATAAATTGAAAAAAACTATTATTAAAATCTAAAATATCTAAAAAGTTTTCTTTCTTTTTTTTATTCTCACTTTCAAAGAATGTCTTAATCAAATCTAGTTTGAAAATTTTAATCGGATCAATAAGAATATCACTTAATATTTTATTCCTTATATTTCTAAATATAAACTCAAATACTGCCACAGCGAATGCACCGGTTATTAAAAAAATCAAAGTTCCTTGCAACCCAAATGCTATATATCTATTGAAAATATGAATAATAAAAATAGGACTCAGTAAACCCATGGTTGTTATGAAGAAGGTCAAAAGAAGAATGGTGCCTAGTGACTCACTATTTTTTATTATCTGAAACCAATATTTCATAATTAAAACTTAAGACAATTGAAAGATACACCAGAAAAACATTACACGCCAGAAATGGTTTGAAACGAAAATTCATTTCCGTCAAATTGATCATTATTAACATTTACAAGTTTTGCAACAGGTTCTAATTCACTATCAGCAATCATTCCATGATGATTATTGGTATCAGTCCAAAACCAAAGAAAAGTATCATTCCCGTCACCAACAGCAATATACATTGATTCATCTACAGAAAGAGTATTTCCTGTTCCACTCACGCCTATTGAAAAACCAGTTAAGTGATTGGCAAGAGATGTTGCGTTCTCCACAGTAGATGTCGGTAAGTCATATGTAAAATTAAATACATAGGGAAGTTCGTTGTTATTGGTTGTAATATCGTAATTAGCTCCTGTTTGAGTCGAATCTGTATGTATTTTGCTTCTACTATAAGAGGATGATGGAGCTTCTGAGGATATAATTAAATCGCCATCATTTCGTTTAAAATCCATAATTATATCTTTTGATGTGCCATCTACATGACTTGGTTTATAATAAAACTTATCACTCCCTTCGTTACCTGTGAGTGTATCATCTCCGATACCACCAACAATTATATCGGAGCCATGTCCACCATTAAGAATATCATCTCCTTGATCTCCAATTAGTTTATCATCTCCACTATTTCCGGAAAGTATATCATTTCCATGCCCACCCTTTAAAAGATCATCACCCTCATTTCCTATCAACTCGTCAAGTCCGTTACCTCCATCGATAGTGTCATTGTTTGATCCTCCTAATAACGTGTCATTTCCTCCCAATCCATTGATAATAACGCTATTTACCTCACTTGATTTATCAATATTATCGTTTGTGTTTGAACCATTATATGTGATTGAAGTATTATTAGAATTTTGATTTGATTCATGTTCTGGAGCTTTAAAATCGTCATAAAGTGCTGGGTCCTCAAAAAAATATGATTCATTTGGTGTGGTTTCTGGAGGTCCATAGGGATCTAATCCTATCATTCCAAAAATAGGTTCATTAAAACCTGCAGCACCCTGTGCAAATGGGTCAACACCACCCATTGGGCCTTGTCCCATGGGATCAGTTATTCCTGCACCGAACGCAGAGTCTATTCCAAATACCGGTCCCATAACAGGTCCTTGTCCAGCATTCATTGGTCCAGGTCCAAGTGGAGAACCTAATATTGGACCTCCAACTCCAGGAGCAAATGTTTGTGCAAGAGGAGCTCCTCCCAATGGATCTGTTGCAAATGCACCAGGAATTGGTCCACCTAATGCATCGCCACCTAATGGTAGCCCTCCTGGCTCTCCTCCTAATGGTCCACCATCTGGTGCTGGTCCTCTAGCCCCAGGTTCATTAAAACCAGCTGCCGCCGCAGCTTCGGCCATTGCTTGTTCAGGAGATGCTCCAGCTGCAAGTGCCGTATCAAAAGCTTCTCGAGGAGCTTGTTCGTCACCTTCAGGTGGACCTTCTTCAGGTGGTGGAGCTCCTTCTTCAACTGCTACCACCTCTTCTCCTGTTGGCACTCCTTCTTCTACCGGTGCTCCCTCCTCAGATACAGCAGCAATATCTTCCTCAGGCAAACCTTCTTCAGCCTCTCTTAATTCCTCTTCTGATGGTCCCTCCTCTTCAGCTAATTCTTCTTCTCCTTCTTGAGAATCTTCTTCCTCTTCAGAGACCTCTTCAGAAGCCTCTTCTGCTTCTTCATCAGACTCTTCTGAGGCCTCTTCTTGAGCTTCTTCTTGCTGTTGCTCTTGTGGTGGTGGTGCTTCTTGTGGTGTTGGTGCAATAGTTGGTGTCGGAGGTAAAATGTTCAAAGCTGTTCCATAATTAGCTTGAATCTGTGCAGCACTCAAAATAATCGGCGGCGGCGGCGGTGCATTAAAACTTGC